>JGI24021J15306_10001553_pt1 | contig 22765 bp, 16 predicted proteins | sample Ectturendosymbi1_FD_15306 | JGI IMG/M metagenome (IMG submission 15306) | reverse complement strand
TATGTCTGCTAATCCTAAACTCACATTCGATTCGACCTTGTATCAGCTTGCGGCGCAAGTTTAACAATCAGCAAAATGCACAGCACACCTTCGCGGTACACTATAAGCACTTGCGTCCTGCACTGCAGTTACTTGTTAATTTTAAACTTTTCAGTTATTATCTTACACATGTGCGCAACATTCGAGGGCCACTGCTGTTAGATTAGATTGTATTGTGAACTGGCATGTTTCCAATCAAATTTCATTTGAAGTATCTCTTAGTTTAAAACTCTTGGTTTATTTGAGAGAATTTTTATCAAAGATTTGTTTGGAAATGTTTAAGAATGAAAGACGTAAAGAAATATTCAGTTAAATGGACACACTGGGACAGTAATCGTGAACGTCTTAAATTCGACAAAGTAGGCAAACCGTCAAGTTCAACAATAATTACTGCTAATAATTATCAATGCATCGTATCAGAAAAATGCATCGCCAGCAATTCACATTAAAATACATCATACTTCTTACCAAATCCTTTAGGCCGAACCAGTTTTATCACCGGGCGGGATTAATTTCGCTACATTATTCCGAGTGGGTTAGTAACAAACACTCAATCGTTCCTTCAGCAGGCCCGTAAATAGGGGGGTAGCAGGGGACGAAGGCCCCATAGAAAAAATTTTGTCCTCCTGGAAAAATGCGCTGAACAAGGTTAAAAACTATTGGACATAGTTAAAAAAATTCTGCCCCTCTCAGAAAACTATTCGCCCCTTAGTGTCTCAAACCGGTTGCGGGCCTGTCCTTCTGTCCCAGGCCCCTCCGTAGCTGTCGGACCCCGGAACAATGTACCTGCTGGGAACCCCTCTCATAGGCCCTGAGCCCAGGGACGGATTTAGGTTGTGTGGGGCCCCTGGCTGAAACTTGCTTCTTTTCACACAGTTTAAAACTATGTAGCTTACCGCTATCAGCAGTCCCTGCCTCGCTGCATTACCTGCCAAAGATGTATGCGTTCAACAACAGTCACATGCAGCAAAACGACCGCAACTTGAAGACTTCGAAGATTTGCTGCCATGTTGCTGTTACGTGATAAAGACCAGCATTAGAACAATCCGCTCGCTAGTTTTACAACAATGCCTCTGCAGGAAAAGGATAGGACATGAGTGAAGTGCAAACTCATCACTGTATGACACCAGAGCAGTGAACCTGGCTCTTGTGCAGTGTGAGTGTGCTACTGGCAAATATAATTAAATCAATTAATCGGAATTAAGCTGCTGACTTCAGGTTTTCTAGAAATTTTGTGGTTCGTGATCCCAAATCCCACGAGGGGTGGGGGCAAATGCCCGTTTTGCCCCTCCCTGCGGATGCCCATGACTGTCGTGTAAGCTTTACATTTAACACGAAGATGATTGACGAGTTACTACTTCATTTATGAGCTGTGGGAAAAATATATAATAATAAGCTAAAACTAACAAACATTTTCTGCACTCTCAATATCATTGCAGTCAAATTTGGCTGTCGATAAAAAATGCTGTTTGGAACACGTACGCAGACTTGGTCGCCTTGTTTATCTGCTCTAAATTACAGTGGTCATTGCCCTCTAGATTAAGCCACCGAATCCTCACAATAGACGTTTCAGACAATGTATAACAAAAGCCTACCTTCATTTGTCCATAATCGAATGCTGTGCAAACGCAGTGGAACACACGCATTGACTTGTACAAGACGTACTAATCGTATCAATGCAAGTGATCATTTGATCTGCAGTAAGCACGTGTAACTTTAAAAGGGAGAAGGCTGTTCCTCAGTACTTTTGTTGATTCTCACTCCTTTTGTTCTCTAAGATTCACCTGCATTGAGGATCGACTGCGTAGCAACGTCTTCGAACTGGTCGTGGAAGCTGAGCCAGGCTTTAACAGCCCTACTTTCCTCGATCACCTTTTGGTGGTGGCGGTGTCTAGCACAGTCCAGTTTACCATTTTCCTTTTCTTTTTAATGTGCTATAACTCAGCTCGGGTTTTTAGTCTGGAGACAAGCTCGCAAATTTGATAAAAATGATGTGAGGATTTTGAAACATCAGCCGTCACTATTAAATCACAAGTTTATCCATCCTTCCAAGAAGACTGTCGCAAAACGCTTATGTTTTTTAGTAAAACTAGTTGCTATGACATGAGATGTCATTTGTGTGCTTCTGAAAGGATTGTTTTCATTTAGCAGAAGTTGAAATGTTTTCGGAGTTTTTGCAATAAACTTGGATAAGATGCTCGAGTATTTCAGGGTAGTAAAGATGCAGTAGCTGGGCTCTTTCCCGCAAATATTTAGCAAAAGTGCCAAAATTTCAATTTACTCTTTTAACGGAAGGACGTTTATTCAGGTTGATTCATTCATGTGTTTTTACCTCATTTGTCTCTCCGTACGTTATGAAGACGTCGAAAGGCTGGGCGGTTTACCATCAATCAAAAATATTGTGCTTTTCACAGCATTTGCATTTTCTGCCAACGACACTAACAAATATGCTGAAAGGCGTGAAAGACGACTGTCAGTTGTGCATCATTATCACACCCATGAACGTTAATGTTTTACATAGATAAACAAGAAAAGCGCTCTGTATGACGGTACACTACACAGTAAATCAGCAGCCAAACAACAAGACTCATCGAAAAAAATGAACTAGTTTGTTGAACACTCGCGCTCATATTTGTATTGTGACATCAAGCACAAACTCATCCCTACCACAGGATGCTTCGCAATTTTATTTAGTTTTTAAAATTTTTCTTCAGTTTGCATTAAACTTCATGCAGATGCGAACGAGTACATTTGACGCAACCCTGATTAATTTTTTGAAGCATTTAGCCTAATAGAGATTGTTTAATCAAAGCCCAGAAATGTTACAACTCTAATCAATGGCGAAAGTTAGTTGTCCAGAACGTCGAAATGGCTCCAGGAGTTTTATTAATCACTTGATGACATCATATGATTCCAGACACATATTATTGAAATGGCTTGATTAAAGCCATCATCTCAGTCGCAAAATTCATTTCTCTTTACTTCCTATCCTGAACGGTTATATAACACGAAAGATTTCAACTAAAATACGAGCTGACTAAGACCGAGTGATTAAGATCTGGTTCGACAGTTTACGACTCGAACTAAGTCTCGATTGTCCAACGTCAGCGACTCGAATCGAGAATTATCCGTTTGTTTCGCTCGCAGACTTCTCTGCCAAGTTCTTGCCTGTAGTTTTGTCATTGTGGAACGTTAACAGCTCAAATACAAGTTTAAAATGGGTGTTGCATTCTTGGTATTGTTTAGTCTTTTCCATGAGTGACGGTATGCAAAATAGCGTGATGCCGAAATAGCTAAAATTTACGGATTTGGCGTTACATTATTAGAAAATGCCTCCGTTTTGGGTCTCAGTTAAGTCAAAGTAAATGGAAAACTTTGCTATACATAAAACTTGACGAAACCTTCGCTACGGTAAGTGGGGCCATGGCAGTGGTTCTTCATCGTGCTTATCAACCTGTTTTGCCACACACAACCGATTTGCGAAAGTACATGTTGAAATGTCTTACATCTGAAGCACATACCAGTGACCACGCTGTCAATTACAAAAAGTTAAAATCACAAAGCTTGCGACCAAAATCAATTTGCGACAGACAAACACACAAAACTTGTACCAAAAGACAGACAACAAAATAAACCTGTGGCGGTAACGAATTGAAGGATCGTACACATGCTAAATACTGCACTTTTGGTAACGGACGCCGTGTTGTGTATACGCAGAGATGTAGAATGTAGCGTTAAGAAAAAAGGTGTGGGAACGCACCCAAAAATAGCCATTTTAAAACAGCTTCAATCCCATTTTAAAGCAAAATGTGAAAAAGGTGTGGGAACGCCGTTCCCAAGCGTTCCCGCCCCACTACACCCTTGTATACCAGTCAGCGTGATTGCTCTTACGAAACAATGTCGAGGAACGAAACAATGTCTACAGACTCACAAACATTTCATTGGAACCAGAGTTTTTTCACTTGCTTCGACATAAAGACACAAATACTACGAAAGCTCATATATGATCGCATCAAGCGTTTGTAAATACGCTTGATTTTTGCAAATTATCTTACATTACATCATTTACGAGTGACGCCAGATGCATGGAATTGTGCAAATTTTTTCTTTTTAGCGCAAACACACAACTGCTGCAACACTCTGCATGTTTAGAACCTACCACAAGTCGAGCCACAGTGTAGCATGTGACAGTACAACAAGACTTCATTACCAGATGAAAGTGAAGCGAAATGATGAATGAGGCACTCAGGGAACGGATTTATTTTGACGACTACACACTTGAATTTATTAGCCGACAAGTCTTGGTCGGAATGGAGGACGAGAACTACACACATCTTAAAGAAATCGCAACACGTAGCAACCAACATCCAGGAGCGCCAAGAAATTTATCCGACAGTTTGAAGCCTGGTCAAAACTTTGTCACACAGGATATTAGCAATGCCTACGGGATTTTGCATTACATCCACAGGAATGTAAGTGTTGGCAAATATGAAGTTCCCCATTGCGTCATGATGATTGTTGCCTTGATAAGAAACAATTTGGATGCCTTTTTTCAATGATGCGCATCTTCATCCAACACTTTTATCAACTCACTTCTGTCTGATGCTTTTTGCAAATCCCAGTTTTCTCCCACTATGTAACACTTCTGTATGACGATAACCGAATTGAATAGATGTTGGTGCTTTACTTCAGTGTTTGTTCCTCGTCAGTTTACAGACTGCGTGTACCAACATCTACCCTGTGATGCGTTGTGCCTCAGTACATTTGTACTCTTGTGTTCTTTTGAGTTTCCCTGTGATGTGGACCATGTATATGAGCTATACACGCAAGAAATAAACTAATTGACAGGCTCCTGCAAGACTCTGGCGTACGGCTCTCCTCATTGCTGGCTGAATTGCATCGTAAGTTTAATTAGCGATTTCCTCTCGAAACCTGCACCCGTCAGTAAAGGTTTAGTTTGACATAGCTTCCGTCGGATTCATGGCCATTACTGCCTGCGGATCCCTCGTAGCGAAGGGAAACTATTGCGATCGAAAACCACTCTTCTCAAGGTCTTCATGAAAAACAAACGCTGCCAACTTTCATCTGGAATTTGGCGGTTGGTCCCAAACTTGCGGCAGCAAAATCACGCACTGGTAGCATTTCGAGGTTGTTCGTTGTAATGGTAAATTCCGTTGTTTCCGACTTGCTACCTTTATGCTGTGAAAGCATCACATTATACTGAAGAACCTTTTTAGACAAAAACACGTGATTCTGCGGAAAACCAAGAATCCATGTGTGGCGCAAGAATATATTTTTATTAAAACTGCAATCAACATCATTTCTCTTCCACAAACGTAGACTTCCGGGACATTTCGCGCATGACTATTGCAAGATTACCCCAAATTTACCCAGATTGGCAAATGCCAGCAGCATGGCAACTTTCGGATGATGCAATTGGAAAAAAATTAGTTGATTTACCTTACATCCGTCGCGACCGATGTAATATGTTGCTTCCCCGTCGACGAGCTTGTGTACAGACCTGTCATATCCTAAATACTTCAGTGCATTAGCATAACTGCCAATCGATTCGTCGTAAGCGGCTGGAACGCCCGTGCAAGAAAACACAAATTTCTGGAAAAGAGAAACACGCTTTGTGACTCGATATAACGGGACATACGTCTGCTATTGCACAGGAATTGCTGAGAATTCTATGTGAATAATATTTCAGGACTGAGGATGCATCGTGTTAAGTGAAATCGATTTCCTATACAAAATTTTTGCAGACAGATTCACCTGTGTCGCCTTTTGTGGAGACTGGTTACTTGCATAGTGCAAACCATTGTTAGCAGGCACGAAAACGTTTGCAGAAACACGAAACCAATAAAGTTTTCAGAAAAAACTCAGGACTTGAATGTTCAAAGCCTAGTACAGCTCCGACTTTCTGTGTGACTGTGAGCTAAAACTGAAGCTTTTCATGACAGGTAACATATTGCATGTGGTTAGCAAAATTGAAATTAAATGCCTATTCGTGCAAACATATAACTTCATAACTTTTATTTTGGTTTAAATCCATGTACTCACGCACTGCTGCACAGTTACGTGATAGCTGGAAACCAAAAAATGCTTTCCATTTATATCATTTGGGTAACTCAAATTTCAAGCTAGGCAACCTAAATCTTGGACAAACTAGCGATGTCTTCTTGAGAGAAGCAACTGCTCCATATTTCCGAAAAAAGGAATAAAAATTTTTAACTAACCTGATAAGCAGTGCGACTGAACAAACGCAAGATTTTCAGCTGTACGCGATTAGTCGTGTAACCTATTGATCGTCCACCAATATATCGTCGCCACCATGTGTAGCGCTGATTTTCCCGTCGTGGTGGCACTTTCCATTTTTTGCTGGATACCTAAAAACAAAAATAAATGTATGGAAGTGTTTTCAATCTAGCTCGTAGTTTCTTCTAAATCAGTGATTCTCAGGGTCTTTTGCGTATTCCTTTACAACAAACCACAGACACTTTCATTTCCTCCCACCATAGATTACAATGAAAAGAAAAACACCAGGGTAAGTATTACAAATAAATCAAGCTTTAAAAATAACAACTCTACAAACAAATCAACAACACAAGACTATATCTGAAACTTTCGTGTTGTGGCATTTTGAAGAATTGCAAGTCTGGATGTTTTGGGTCCTATTTTTGTATCGTTAAGAATAAATCATAGACTACTATGAACAGTTTACAGTTAGAACTATTTTTCTTCTGCTACAGAACAAAGTGTCAGTAAAAATAGATAAAATCTTGTCTATTTACCTCAAAAACAATGTCATTTCTAACAAGATGATACTAGGGGATTTTAAGTTTAACTCTTTCAAACTAATAAACAACACTTTTACTGAGACACCATTATCTGCAATGAAACTCATCAATACAGCACACCAACAAATCCACGTTCTCAATCTCTGTACAATCTCAAGACTGTTGCATCACTACACTAAACGCCCTTTCATATCAACTCACACGCAGTAGGCTAGGTTATGAAAATCTAGAAATGGAGCCAAGCGTAGATTAATTATTAAACTAGCTGATAGCACGCAAGCTACGAAAATAAAAAACAATAGGATTGCTAGAAATATCAGACCTTGTCCAAGCAGAAAAATAGAAACTTATATTACTTCTTTTTCCTCCCCAATTACTCCCACGGGCAAATTTCCTCACAGGATTTAAAAATCCCTCTCATGCCAGGCTCTCGTTTGAGAAACATTATCGTAAGCTCGCGATTGAGTCAAATAAGTTTGAAATTAATTGAGCATTTTCAAACATGAAAGCGGTGATCTGTTTAGCTTTCGTGACAAGGTTTTCTACAACTCTTTCGCAACAAAGCTGTTTACTTCAATCCCCGGAAATACACACGCAGTGTATACATGAGGTGATCACATGTTTCAGTCGGGCCAAGACAGTCGTGGTTTTTGGAGTCCTGTCCTGGTTAATTGTTTGATTGTATCGATGAACCGATACCAGCTGAATGCAACATGCAATAACAGGATTGTGAATGGATACTATGGAAATAAGCTGAGAAAATTTGTGTTTAGGAAAGAAAGTGACCTGTTTTCGCGTCTTTTTCAGCGACGTTTTCGCAGGAAACCAGAGCAACTTACATATCTTGTCTTAATGTATGACGCTCAAATTGTTATTACCGTTATTGGAAAGGTTCATGACCCACGTTGTGCGAAATCTCGATTTGGAAAAAATATGGGCGCCTACAGCACACCAGTAACTCAAATATGCGACTTGAGTTCAAGAAAGCTTTTTTCATAAGACTACCGAAAACACTTGGAATCGTCTGTAAACAGAGCCGCACGAAACGTCCCCACCAGGGAGTCTTCAGAGGAAAGAGGTTCCCACGTCTTGCACGCATATCACTTCGTTGAAGGTTTGCGACGCGCTCAAGCAAAACGTTCTCAAAATTGTCAAATTTCTATGATTATTTTGTTTTGAAGTTCATGCTACACGAATTAATCCTATTTCCCCAGAAAGCGAGAAACCAGCTGTAATTTTTGAGGAAGACGTCATCGCGTTGGAGCGGTTTTACAGTGAAGCATAAACCCCCTAACGTTGCTGCAGCACGTCAAACACCATCAACATAAGTCGCGGCGGACGTAACACTCACCTCAGAAATTTTCGGTTCAACGCAAGTTTCTCCCCCTGCAGTGAAATTGCAAAAGGCAATCAACGCATCCTTACTACAACCTTCATTTGGATCGATGTGATAATAACCTGCCAAAGAGGAAGTTTTAATAAATCTGTACTGTATATATATACGGTTATGTTGTCGCACAAAATTAGTTGCTTAATCATGCCAAAAAACATGTAACTTAGCCACGGTAGACACCGCAAAAAGACGTGGCCTAATTCACATGTTTATCGCATACACCTATGGCTATGGCACTTTAGAGCAGCAGGCGGTATTTCATCCTACTTTGATGTAGTCTACCAGAACATAAAAACATACAATTGCTGCACAAACAACCCTTTTTAACCTACAAAATGTTTGAGAGCTGTTCACATCTTTTAAAATTTGGAAACAAACGTTATTTACGGCTCATATTCATGTGTACTTATTCCATGATAAAAATCTTACTCTTTGTTAGGACCAAGCATCTCTAAAGTCAGTATTGCAACAAGCGATTTCTCAAAACAAATTTAGAGACTGAGATCAAGACATTGTTAATCACTACCTAAGGTGTAAACTCCCAAGAGATGAACTTGAAATCTGGTTTTGTCAACTTACTGCATGATTGTTTGGAAGTAAACAGAGAATGGGCCAAAAATAAAACCTTAACTTCGTATAAATATCAATCCTTTATAAATTTTAGAGTTTTTGGAATATGAAATTAAAAATAAGATTTAGTCTATATGAAGGAATATCGCTTCATACTTGATAAGTCCTGTTAATAAAAGTTTTTGAGTAACATTACACATCAGTGATTCTCCACGTTTTTGCGTATTCCCCCCTAACAAACCTCAGACACTTTCATTTTCTCCCCACCATAAATTACAATAAAAAGGTAAACGCCGAGAACCACATTACAAACAAATCAAGCTTTATTACTAAATAACAAGTTTAATAAGTATCTCAACAACACAAGGGTTTATCTGAAACTGTTGTGTTTCGGTATTTTGCAGAATTGTGGGTCTGTTGTTTTCGGTCCTCTTTTTGTATTGTTAAGGATAAAACATAGACCATTACGCAAAGTTTCAAAGTTAGCAGAACAAATTGTCGGTAAAAAGTAAATAAAATCTATCTATTTACCTCAAAAGAAATGCCATTTCAACAAAATTATAGCCTACTACGATTTTTAAATTCATTTAGGCTAACTCTTTCCAAGTAATCAGAAATGCTTTTACTAGGACAACGATATCAACCGGTACAATGAAAATCTTCAACACAGCACGCCATCAAGACCACGTTAACCATCTCTGTACAATCTCAACACTGTACACCTGCAAGTTTTCTGAAAGACCAGATTTGTTGTACGGGCCGGGCTTGAATACGTTAAATTGAGAGGTTCGGGGTATGCCCGAATCTTGACGGATCGTAAAAAGTTGGCGCATGCAAACCTCCAGGTAGACGTTTCTGCAAAATTTGCCTACCGTCTTTTAAATATGGCTGGTTTATCAGTAGATCCTTGCACGTTCTTGCCGGGTAAGTTGCCGTGCCAAGTGGGCCTATTCCGCGTAGCAGAACAAACCTGGCCAGCTCAAAAAGTTCTGTCATCAGGGTTTTGCTGACAGTTTCCTGCGAATACATAAGATGACGTTTGTTGAGCGGGTTAAAGATTATCCTAAAGTCCGTTATTGACGCTTTTGTGATACTAGAAACACGTCATAATTCATAACTACAGCAAAGTTGACAACAAAAAAGAATTTCTCTGAAATTAACACAAAAAGTATTTATAAAAAGAACGCAATGAAGCCAGTAAACACTAGATAACAGTAACTTATCCGTTTCTGTCTCCAACTTGCAAAATGTCAGGAGGCAGGAAATGGCAATGCAGGTGCTTCGATAAGTTTGACTACTTTCTTTGTGTTTATTGGGCTTGAGGTTATCACCCCTATTCCCCGATTCATATGAAGATATCCAGAAGAAGCGACCATCTTATTCATGACCCTCTTCGCTACCTCAAAACACTTGCCTGATTTTACAATCAGACCATACTGCGTCCGGCCTTTCTTAAAATTAATGAATAATTTTTTAACGCAAGCCCTCTGGTGAAAAAGATGTTTTCGAAATTGCGAGCAGTTGCAGGACAGAACACTTCTGCGCAGTGGGTCAGGTCACATTATCAGGCCGATGTCGATTATAGGTAAACACTGTAGAGCATAAATCAAGAGAAAACTAATACAGTGAATACCGATCGAGTAGGTCAACTCTAAACACGCGCTACAAAACCAGGTGGTGGAATTTGTACTCCACATAGTTTCTAAACGAAGGATGCGAAATCGAGAAAGAGAAACGCCGACGATTGAATTAGGCTATATAAATATTTTTAAATAAAATAGAACTTACGTTGTAATATTTTAGTCGACCAAGAGTTCCGTTCGTTATCGCAAAAATTTGATGTTTCTGACAGAGGAAGAGCAAATGAGTGAAATGTACATAACAGTGGATAAAGTCGCAGTGACAGTCTTGTGACAGGTAGAACAAACAAAGTAAAAGAAAAACAACGTAGGTTATCTCCAAATACAAGTCAACGACTCGATTCGAGTCACGATTTTCAGCGATTCGACTCGAGTCACGTTAGGAAACGATGTTGTGATGACTCGACTCGAGCCATGTTTTTTACCAAAGAACTCGACACGAGTCACAATGAATGACTCGAGTCAAAGTCATTTTTACAAAAATCTTCGAATGTCTTATTGACAAACCCAGTTTGTGTGTACACAAATAAATGAGCTTTTTTGCTTCTACGACGCATGACCAATATTGGCGCAAATTTTCTGTTGGGACTGTGTCTCCTAGAGCTGTCGTGCTAGATTTTCAGGATCAGGGGTTCCACCTGACAGCGAGGTAGAGCTGAGACTTTGCTTTTCGCTGAAGGGCCAGCAACGCACAATACACTGGACACATCATCGTGGTTTAGTGTAGTATTAACATATTGTGTTTGCGGCAGTCGGCCTCATACTTCCACTTTGAAATAAAATACAGCACATAGTCTTGTCAACAAAGTGGTTCACCTTACGATGTTGCAGTCATGCGCCGAGGACTGCTAAAATCAGACTAATTGAACGTTAGAGGGCGGAATGCAGTTTCCCAGTAGATCGATCTTAACTGTTCCTACTTTTACTTCACACAAATAAAAGCAGCATGTGCTCTTTATGGTCAAATAGCAACGTACCAGAAGCTCAGTAGAATCGCTTGCATCGCCCTGCAGTAAGAAAAAAATTCCGGTAAGTGATTTGCAAGCATGGATTACTGATAAGACACCTTTTACTCACCGGGGGACCAGGCAAACCAATGGGACCTGCTTCACCTTTCTGCCCAAGTTTGCCCTGCAGAAAAAAACGCCAAAGACATCAAACATCAGTATATGTAAGAATTTAAATGTAAAAATATATGTTTGCATAAAGGAGGTTGATGACCTATTCAAATCCTACTGCATGTGTGTTATCAAAGACGTGTCGCGTAACCGTACGTGAGAGACTGAAACAAGTTACAAGCGGCACCTTTTGAGTAAAAAGTAAAGAACGTAACTTGGGATGTAAACTTACCGGTTTTCCATCTTCACCTTTAGGTCCTTGTGGACCTTTAAGGCCTATTGCTCCTATTTTTCCCTTGAATCCCGGTGGTCCATCGATGCCCTGCAAGCAGGCCAATAAAAACGTTTTAGCAAGTTAGCCATCGTGATTTGCACTGTCGCAACTGATTGTCGTTTGCAAACCGCTGCACCTGGAAAATTATTTCCTGCTCAAACTTTAAACAAACAAGGTGTTAACACAGGGCAGTTGTCCTCAGGCGAAGAAAAGCTTGCGTAAAAGGCTTTGTGCGCAGACGTACGTTTTTTTTTGTTTTTATATAAAACGGCTTCATATACCTCATATTTGCTACTGCATGTGTTTAAACACTGCTCGATCGACAGCAATGTAAATGATGAGTGACTATACAGGGATGTGACAAACACTGCCATGAAAAAACCACGAAGCTGGTTCGTTATTTACGCTGTTTTGAACGCTCAAAACAATGTTGTTGAGTTGTATGTAAGTAGATGGTATTTCATAACAATACGTCCTAACGTCCTGAATACTAACATACACCTTTGCCATTTCGTTGATCCACATTGTTGACAGCATTTAAGCTTTCATCAATTGCAACGCACGATTGATAACCTTAGTTTACGCGTGGTGGGCAGTTTCTCTTTATAGGATACCAAAATGACATGAATCTTAACTACTTCAATAAACGTCACACATCTTTCAATGAGTGCGCGCGCGTGTGTGTGTGTGTTCAAGCGCGTGTATACAACGATGCACGATCGCATGGCGTGGCGAGAGTCACTTCCGTAAAGTGACAACTGGCCGGCATGGCGATACGGTGACAAGTTGCTTCTTAGCTGGCCTACATTGCATTGTCGACTAAAAAATATATTTTTGCGTCCTTAACTGCTGCAATAAAATATAGCTACATTTAGTTACATGAAACTGCAACCATTGGAGTCAAAATCACAAATTTTACCTTTGGTCCTTCAATTCCTTTACCACCTCTAGGTCCCGGTGCTCCTACGTCGCCCTACAAGAAAATCTTTATTTGAAAGGTGAGTATCAAGCAAGGTTGGAAAATAAACTGAACTAAAAACGATTTTGTTTACTCAGTCAACGTTAGTTCAATGTTTTCATGCAAAAATTAGCAAAATTTTCAGACAATGCTAACAAATAAGCACAGAAAAGCCCTCCTACGAAGGGTTTACTCCCTCCCTCATGGTACCAAAAAAGTAATATTTTCTGGTTTTTGCTCCATTCGCGGCAGACTCGTCGACAGACTAGGTCTTTCGGTTTTTAAGCTGAATGTGGCGGAGGGTTAAGGATCGGATCAGAGCTTATCTAAGCTTGTCCTATCACACTGCTTCGTTACTCCTGAGAATTAAACGCTTAGTGGAAGGGGTGGTCTCTCCAAGCCTGTGTATAGCGACGTGCCCATTGGTACATCACTGTGCACGGTGCATATTAACATTTCACCTTGCAGTTGTTCAAACAATCTTGCTGGTTCTCTTTTCTTATACCTTATAGCCAGGAATCCCTTTTTCTCCAACTTCACCTTTGTCTCCAGGTGGTCCAGGCTGTCCGCTTTCTCCCAAAGAACCATTGATTCCTTGCAGGCCAGGGGATCCAGGAGCGCCGAAAGGGCCAGGAATGCCCATTTCACCTTTTGAACCTTTTTCACCCTACAATCAGCGCATACGTAGTTAAGGGAAGAAATATACCCCACAATTAAGCTCAAGATACTCTATTGATTTAAACTGGTTTTGGGGAAATGAATCAGAAGTTAAGTTAGGCGGTCTGCCTGAAGGTAATATTGTCAATATGAGTTTTAACGATTAAAGAACAGCGCTTGTTTATAAATTACTGCAAATTAAAGTGCGTACGTTGTACGTCTGATTAAGTTGCGGTGCGTCACAGGTAATTTCGCTGAGGATNTTCACATATTTTGTATTCGAATGGAAAAGTTGTTCACCTTCTGCCTTCTTCTAAAACCTTCGATACACATNAAAACATTCGAATTGAGAAGCCCCACAAAATGTTTTCCAAAACACTTCATAAGCGCTATTTTTAATGAGACTACGCTAGTACTTTAATTTCGACCTCCGACCAACACGATTTCAAATCGATTTTTCATCCCAATCGGGCAATAACAAAGATGAAGATCACTGTCATCAACTGAATGGAACCCTGGCAATAGTAGCTTTTAGAAATCTGCTTGTGATAGGCAACATTGCTTAGATGTCCCAGAAAGCAACTCAACTTTCCACGTGGTTTTTATAAAAAACATAGTGTTTGTATTTTTCACTACAATACGCGTTTCTTTTTTAGTAAATTATGATTCAGGCAGACCTAAATATTTTCTCGCTTTGTTACGTTTCTGCGATTCTTTTGATATTGTGCAGAATTGCTTCTCCCTTAGCTTTGTTTACCTTTTCTTAGTCGCTTGTGTTCTATACACTTCCGTCAGGAAGTTCTGCCATGTTGTTTTAATATTGTTCTTTAATGCACAAAACATTTTTTCCGTTTTTATCAATATTGAAAATTCTCTGAGAAAGGAACTGCCCTGCATAGTATCCGTGTGAATACATTTGCTTGTTTATCATTGAAAACAAGGCATACAATAATACATTTAGAGGTCTAGAAAATATTTACAGTGGCAACCCGTTCTTACGAACACGGCCAAAAAAACAGCAATAACCTACTAATAGGCTACCTTCGAACCAACATCTCCTTTATTTCCCGTCTTGCCTGGGGGTCCTGAGATACCCTGAAAAATATATCACAGAGCATCCACACAAGGAAATTAGTAGTCACACAAGCATTTAAGAGTTTAACAAATTTTTTACAAAAAAGGCATGGAACTCGAATTCTTGTTTGGAAACGCGGGGTATTTATGTCGTAATTCATGTGCGCACAAGTGGCACAGAGCGTCAAAAGAAGTCCGGCACTTCTTCAGCATTTTCATCGAAAAGACACCGTGAGTAAAAAGTACTCACCGCTTTGCCCATGATTCCAGGTTTTCCTGCAGGTCCTGGCTCGCCTGAATCACCCTGAAGGTTAACAAGAAAAACCACAGTCATATTTCCTTACCTAAACGAAACGCTCCGCGCCGTGTGTTGAGGAAAAGTTACGCTTAGATGATGGCTGCATTCCACGCTTTAAAAGTGGTTTCACGACGAGCGTTTTTTTGCATTTGTGGCTTTTAAATGATTGTACCCGATACTTCAATCAAACTGACTATGTCGCACAAAATCACGTAAAGAACGATTTTAACACAATAAAAGTTCAAATAAAGTTTTAAAACTGGATAGCGTATTTTAACATACTTTCTCTCCTTTCTCTCCCAATTTTCCAACAGGTCCAGGCGATCCAGGCGCACCCTAAACACCAAACAAATATTTGAGGAGCTGCTGGAGCACAACAATGTATCACATATTAGAATGCAGCCTTTCTGTAGCATAAAGGTTTGCAGATTTAATAAAAGATATTTCTCAAACACTCACTTAAAATACAAAAACTAGACAAACACAATCAGCTGAACTAACTCGCATAAACTTTTTTCTTCATGTGGATGCAAGATTACAACGGGTTCTTAGAAAACGAAGGAAAACACCAAAGAATTTTTGAATCACTTGTACAGCTGTGCAGGTTCGTGCTTCATATTAAAGAAAGATATCACTTACACAAATGCAAGCATTTTTTAAAAACTCATACGTCAACTTTTAAAACAGGCGTTAGAGTGTACCGTGTTTCCAAGATTTCCGCGGTTCCCCTTGACTCCACTTCGGCCGATTTCGGCCTGAAACGAAAGTAACAATTTACGGGTGAACGGATGCAGTGGATCGCGCAAGTCACTGTAGTGGCTCGAGGCAATCTCGACCACAACTCGCCGGTCGATCGCACTAGAGAGTCAATGAAGGCATCATCAAGAAGAGGAATTTCGTGTACAGTCCTTTCTGATAGGCAAAAATTCAGGTGTCTTGCCATTTTTTAATTTGCCTGGCAATGTGTCGTCACCACTACGTCCATGTGACGTCATAGTGACACACGACAAAATTTTAAATGCCAACGCACCTATAGTTTTTGTTGTCTTCATTGACTCTCTAGTGCGATCAGTCGGCGAGTTGTTGCCAAAATTGCCTCCAACGCCAAAAATTTGGGCTCTCGTGGTCCTCATTGGGTTAACTTGGATGCTTAGAGTAAAGCCGCCACCACTGGCCCTAAATTATGGGCTTTGTTTTATGAGTTTCACCTGATTGTGATCAAACTGCCAGATAAGGCGTATTATTTTGTGTTTCGGCAAACTTGCAAGAAATTATTGCCGAAATGTTAACATCTAATAAACTAACACATTTTTCTCCAAAACTGCATCAAAACTTTTCATGTGAATGTGAAATATAATAAACTACCCAAGTGGCGTGCCAGAAACCACTCTTACCGGTATACCCTTTAAGCCACGCTCTCCTTTCTTTCCTCGTAAACCCGGTGGGCCCTAGATGAAAAAAAAACGAAATCAATCGCTGACTGTTAACTTCAAAAGGCATTTCGTTGGAAGAGAACGAACGAGCGTAAAAAGATGAAAAATTTACATTATTCGGCAAAGTTGTCATCTAAGTAGAGATTTGTTTAGAAGCAACTGACATCTTTTGAATTTGTTCAACAGTGTGGGCACACTACACAATTTTTTAAAGTCGCAAGATTACGTCATAGTTAAAAAAATTTTAACCCAAATAATTGCGAGAGTTTCCAGTTAAATAAATTCTAAAACCTAGCCTCTAAAGCGAGAAGCACTGATCTCATTGCAAAATTTGTTGGATCGAATTTCTCTACGATATCGGTCACACATCATTTGTAATACTTTTGAAACGACCTGAAGGTAGACGCCAATCAAACAGTGGGAACGAATGAACCGTTGGGGTAGGAAGCTGCCAACGGCTCATTTCCGTTCCTTGCATTTGACTGGCAATCATTAGGCTTTGGATATTAAGCTGACCACTGTTTGCTTCATTATCTCTGCCAAATACGCAGTTTTCCTGCATCTTCTAACAGCAAATTTCTCAGTTACTCTATGTTCTCTTCGGTATAGAAACTTCGCAACATCATAGATATATTTAAATTACTCTTATATGCGGAAACTTACCGACACACCTTCTGGGCCTTGTGCACCAGGAGGACCTTTCTCTCCTTTTGGTCCCTGCAAACAGTTTAGTGAAAAGGGCTCGAGTGAAACTTTTTTCGTTAAAGCTTGGCATTTTCAAAAGTAAAACCCTAAAGATATCTATCAGAACCTTTAACCTTCTGCGTCTAGCTTGCTTACACAAGAAAGTAAAACGGTCTTGACTTTATTAGCAGTACATGTGGTTGGTAAACGCTCCTTAGCAAGGCATTAAAACTGCTTCAGACGTTTAGCTCTTTAGCTTTTGGTCGAAACTCTACCTAACTAATATGGTTCTGGGGTAGTACGTAAGTGCACGTCACGCTCGGAGAGAGAGGTGGGGCTTTGTAAGTTAAAATTTGTACGACATTGTTGAACGGTGCGAAAATTTAAAGAGTGACTTTGAGGAGGAGGGGAAGAATATGTTCTAAAATAACGTAACTACATTTATGGGGAGATATAACATCCTGCACCAACCAACGTACAAATCTGTGAACAAATACAAATGCAATTTGATTACCTGTGATCGAAATTCGGATGGCGGATTTTTTGGCTACAACTTCGACAATGAATACAAACAATCCCAACGACTTCAACCGTCGTAGGAGGTAAACATCAAAAGTAGGTTAAATAATTTTTAAGCCCACGCTAAAATTTGGCGAGGTTGATGCATTATCGACAGTCAAACACACCACGGGCGTAACGAGGGGGAAAGGAGGGCACAATTCCCCTGGCGCCGAATCACTGCGGAGGGCGCCGTGAAGTCCCAACTATGTCACAAATACATTGTCCAATACAGCAAATTTACTTCCGAAAGAGCTCAGGTTCAAACATGGGGGCGCCCAACGTCCTTCTTGCCCCGGGCGCCATCTAACCTCGTTACGCCCCTGAAACACACCATTTCACTTTCAGCCATTAATGAGAAAACCGCCATCTGAATTGATGATGAGGATTAAATGAAGTATATTTCGGAAACATACTTTTTAAATAACATTTATCTTGTTATTTTGTGTATATCTTGGTTGTCGCCATTGCTTGTCTGCGAATTGTGTGCTTTAATGTCGGGTTAGAAACTAGCGAACTGTAAACTAGCACTGATCCATCCACCAAGACCTCGACACTGATGCAACGCCTAAGGAAAAAGATCGGTAAGGTATTTTATCACAATTTTATTGACTCTCGGCATTGTTACTATTCTAAACCTGTTGATCTGGTCTTATTATAACTACTCAACCTAATGGCTGGATGTCAAAATAAGTTGGGAATGAAGCAAGACCAGCAGATGTTACAGAGTAATATGCTTTAATGAGGCCTTCTAATTAGAAGCACTGTTGTTGTACACTGCTTTTCCGTTTTGTAAAAACTCAGGATATCATTATCATTATTTACGTTGCAGGAAATCCTAAAATTACTTCAGTCAGTTCTCCACGTCTGTTGCACAAATTGCAACGTCCCTTTGCGCAGATGTTGTGAAAAAATTTTCAACACTCCCTTCTGAACCACTCGCATTGCTTCTTACCGGATTCCCAGGTTCGCCACGATCGCCCTTCGCTCCAGCTTTCCCTTCAGGTCCCCTTTCACCAACAGGACCCTTGTAACCTTTCCAGCCTTTCGCACCTTGCCGTCCCTGTCAGGGAAAAATCCTATCAGCCAAACTGTATCCAAACAACAAAGCGTAGGCTGAGAATGAAACGTTCTATCAAGTAAAAGCATGGAGAAACAGTACCAAAAATTATGAAGAGATTAAGTCAATATAAAGAACTTAACCTCCGGTCCGTCGATTCCTTTCGGTCCACTTTCACCGGTTGAACCTCGGATTCCTGGGTAGCCTTTGCTCCCTTTTGTTCCACGGTATCCCCGTTCACCGAAATCACCCTTAACAAGAAGTTTAGATTCAGCAGAAAATAGCTTAATGCCGCACTGTGAATGAGGTGCGCTAGCATGACAGAGCACGTCACTTGCGTCACCATGGTCAGACGTCACTTGCGTCACTGTGGTCAACGTCTCTTGCGTCAAACTTTAGGCTTTGTCATGCAGTGTCGCAGTCGAAAATATTTACACCAACAGATCCGGTTCCATGATACCAGATATTTCAAAGACTCGTAGCTATAGGATGTACCAAACTGATAAGATCTGGTCGGAGATACACCTATAGGATTTCAAATTCAACGACTACAACAAAATAAGTTGATTGTGTCTTGTGCAGTCGGAGAAATGAAAAGCTTTAAATCTGCTGGAACAGCATGAAATACTTCATGGAATCCTATACCGCTACTGGGTAACATGAGTCCAAACACTACTGGTATGCCATTGCGTTGCATTGAGTCATTGACGGACTTACAGGAATACCAGGTGGTCCTTGGAATCCATCTCTTCCACTCGGCCCTCGGATCCCCTGCGTATTAAAAAAGAGTCAACAGAGCAATCACTCCGTTGTAGAACAATGACTAAGAACTAGTAGCTGAGTGAGCAAATGTTCTGAAAATTCAGTTAAGAAACATCTGGTATGAGATGGGATAAACAATAGGTAGCAGTCAAGTTCTGTTTCAATGCGCTCATCCTTACTGCATGAACGTTTGAATCTAACAAGGTAAACTACACTATGAATTCGGAAAAAGGAGGACCCTTGTGAGCAACAACAGCATCTCTAATGTCAGGCAGCACAACATTTCAGTATGTTAAAAGCCCTGCAGTGCAAATTTGTGGCATGAAACAATAACTCAACAAGTAGAAGCAACAAAAATATTATGCAAAAATCATGCTTACATGCACGCGTGCAAACAAAACAAAATGACGTAACTAGGCGGCAATCTGAAACACGTTCTAGGCTTCTACTCTAGGTCTAGGGCATTGCTGGAAAGACTGAAATAAAAGAAATGCACGGTCGATTCGAATTTCTGTATTCACAGATTTGAATTTTCGATTTCTACTGAAATCTGGAATTGGACAAGAATATGTTAATCTTGTTTCATGGCTAGTTGATATGATAGCAGAGCACGTGAATCTATGATCAGTTCACATAGTTTAATTCCTGTAAAGTCCCACAAAAAGATTTGGAAATGACCCTTCGCTACCTGGAAATCGTGCTTGACATTGATGATTCTGAACAAGAAGCTTCCTGTGAGGTGTAAACATCTTTCGACGCAACTGAGGCATTCACTATGCAAGTACCAGGGTGATCCGAAGTGCATAACAGGGGTGGATACAGACTACAAACTCGTCTCACCAGTCTAACCCGTAGCAGCTAAGTATAGAGATAGTATAACCGGCAGCAACTCAGTAGTCTAACCGGTAGCAACTAAGAATAGAGAAACATTAGAAAATGTAGGCTTTGTGTGACGATGTCATGAGCTCCGTTTACGGTGCAGCAATATGACGAATGTTAAACTCTGAGCAGTTTTTATTGAATTACTAATAAATGTCACACAAAATATTGGGGCTTTTACTCCAGCAACTGGCTGTATTTTGAAGAATTCAGAAAATATCTAGTTTACGGCTTTAAATAGAATTACTGATCTGCTAAATCCCGCCTAAATTACTCTAGCAAATTGATTCAAAGACTTGGAAACATTGCACTTCCTTGGAATGGAATTTTGCACCTTTATTGAGACATAGTCTATCACTTTTGTGTATCAAATGGCAGTCGCTTTCTAAGATTAGCAAACGTCCACATAGATTGACCGACGCATGGATGGTTGCGAATTGCAGTTTGATGCGACATATTCTCACTTTGTACAACTTAAAACAATTATTTCTCGTCTATCTCACTTGCTCTTTATGTTTGCCCCTCTAGCGCCTCTAAAGGTTCATGCGTGATGACGCTTTTTGTTTCAACAATACTGTTGCGCGTCCAGAAAATAAAAACAACTCTGCCTTAACAGGTTTTTTACCGCAGTTCCAGGGAGGCCTTTGCTGCCTTTTATTCCCATCTCTCCTCGGCTTCCCTGCGAACACATAGTTTTCATGGTGGTTTGGCAAAAAAATCGTTTCAAATAACAAGAAAGACATGTACAGGTTTCATAATAGTCCAGAACAAGCTAAACTTCGAACTTTATTAGGTATAAAAGCATTGGGCTAACAACACCAGGAACATATTTATAGAACTGGACATGAGTGAGTTTACGTTCCTATGCAGCTTTTCTGATGAGCGTTCAAAACAAACCTTTAGCAGGTGGTTTTCACAGGCAAGAAACCTGCTAGTTAGCGCAACACACTGCAGGTAAAACAGGGTCAAACCGATATGCGCTTGCGCTGCATCAAGCAAGACACCAAAAACTTGGTGCTAAGCAGGCCCGTAGCCAGGTTTTGAGATTTTGGAGGGCAAGATATTATTTTTACTATATGTTTAAAACAAAGTTTTCTGGGCACAACAAAATTTTTGGGGCACTGCCCCCAAATGCGCCCGACAGATAGGTTTAATAACTTCAACGCAAAAAGCGAAGAAGAAAGTCGAACCTGTGGACCCATTTCCGTCGACCCGATGGAGCCTTGTTCGCCCTTTTCTCCCTGCACACAATAAAAAGTAAACAAAACTCAAATCTGAATACCCTGACTGAGTGAGTCGATTGTTGGGGTCAGATAATCGCTTGTTCCCTGAAATGACCATTAGATATACTAATTCGAAGAATTATATGCAAAATTTTCATGGTTTAAATTTACGCAAAACTGCCATATAGTCTGGGAAATTTTAACGCAATACCTCTATAAAACTGATATTTCACGGTCACCATGACATTACGAGAGAAGCAGCAAATTGCCAACTGTATAAAATTACGCATACAACAACAAAAAAAACTAAACTTCATCACCGAAGATTTATTCAAGTTCTTGAGCAACCCGGAAAACAAGAAAGATGAAATAAAATCGGAAACTTTGAAGAAACACCGGCAGGAGGCAAGAAGCCATTATTTGACTTTTGCGCGTTGGGGAAACCGAGTGCACTGATTCAGCGCGGCAGACGTCAATCGCAACACGAATTCACCTTTTCACCTTTCAATCCGAAATCTCCAGGGAGACCAGTGACGCCGGGGATGCCCTGCGTGACGCAAGCAAACATTCTGAATCCGTGTGATGTTACATACGAGTGAATATGGGAGCACAGCACGAGCGCAAAAAGACTGTGGTGCGCATCAGTTACACTGTATCAGCGTTGACAGCACAGTGATACTCATCTCAAATGACCCTCTTTTAATATTTCCACTTATCAAGGCATACTTTAAACAGCAATTGGCAAAGCCCTCGTTTTTTGAGCGGCAACAGAAAAGAGTCTCGCAAACATTTTACTCAACGCACCTTCCAAACAACAAATTTATACCAGGTTGTTTTCACTATCAAAAGAAGCAGAATATTTCAAAAGACGCAATTACCAACAGTGGCAAATGGTGCTAAACGCGTCACATTGCGCAACACCGCTTAAAATATGCAAAGGGTATTGCTGCACCAATGAGCGTCACCAACCAAAAATACCAAGTACATTGATGTTGATATTTCGTCAATTAACGCTCTGTTACATTTAAATTTTCTGAAAAATGAAAAAATACATTGATATTTTATTTGGGAGGAGCAGTTCGCAGAAACGTTAAGGAACTGTTGACTAAATGAACTCGCAAAATAATAAGTTTCCAATAAAGGGTCACACTAACTTCGGCTGCTATATTTCAACGAAAGTTTCAAAATCCACACAAGTCTCGCGTAAAAAGTAACAAGCAATATACAGTATATTGCTTTCTTTAAAAAATTAAAGCACTAATGTGTCCACTATATAAGAATGCCCCCCTTCGAGAAAGAGGCGTGGATAGGTTCGCGAGAGCTGACACGCAAAGCATAATACAAC
>JGI24021J15306_10001552_pt1 | contig 22772 bp, 14 predicted proteins | sample Ectturendosymbi1_FD_15306 | JGI IMG/M metagenome (IMG submission 15306) | reverse complement strand
GCTTCTCAGCAGCATTCAGGTTGAGATGAACGGTATTATAAATCAGAAACCAACAGAAGCCAACCAGTTCAAACCGATGACGGAAGCAGGTGTTTTTCGATAGAAAATCAGTATAGAACAGACAGAGCAGTGAAAGCAATAATACAGTAAGTCACTTTACAATTTACAACACACTTACACAGCCTTTGGTGAACTGGATCAACGTCATATTTATGACGTCATATTCAGTTTGCAAACCAACGTGTTGGCAACGTTTCTGACACAACATGCATATTCAGGACCCCGGAGCAGCGGTTGGGCAAGGGGAGCAGTAAAACAATTGAGGGCAATGGAAACTTATAAAAAAATCCTTACCTGTATTTTTTTTTTGCTGTACAAATAAAAGTTTATTATATCATAGAAAACGTTTTGAATATATATATATGAATATAAACTCAGTTTTTAGTTTGTGGGAGTTTATGATTACCTGACTCACTTGAAAGTTTGATCAAAAGAAGGCGTTTCATTTATATGGTGTATTAAATGTACAGTAAAAAGGTAATCGAGTATGCTGCTGTGCACCTACTTCATATTAGTACAGTCCATGCCAGGCAAGGTACAAGAAAAGTTTTTGTTTTTAATTTTAGCTACAGTGTTTGACTGGACACATTTAGCCATATTATTTGTTGCATATATGTGCAGTTAAACAGGCAATGTTGTGGGGCGCACGACATAGTCAAAATACAAATAATACGATACATGCCAGAAGCCACATATATGCCTCCAGAGAAGGAAGCAGTTTTAGGCCTACCTCAGCTAGGTGTAAGATTAATATGAATGAAAAGCCGCATAGCTGTGTGGTAGATGCTGAAAAATACAGAGCCCGCTGACTTATGAAAATGTTCTTGCACGCAGCCCAACGTGTTTTCAGTTGTGTTAGTAAAAACGAAATTTCAAGTAGGCTACCAGATTTTCTGTTTTTAAGTCTATGGCAACATGGGAGAAGGAAATATAATGTACTAATGGCTACTGAAAATTTGTTCAGAGAATGTTTGTCACATAAAATTTATGGGACAAATTTTAAGAAATTTGTGCAAACTATCCTTTGAACCCCCAAAGTTTGCCTAATCCTAAAGCAGTTCGAGATATGATGAATTTCTAATGTTTGCATCTACGCTTTCAAAAGCTTACAACCAAACTAAATCCTTCAAATATACTGAAAAAAGTTACATTTTGAGAAATTCTCAATTTAAAGGAGAATAAATCTTAAGATTTGTTCACGTAGATTTAAATCGCAAGTTTTTAGGAAGGGTGTGCGATCTTAAAGTTTGATATTTCAGCACATGAACGAAGGATATAGTTTCAAGCAAATATGATCACCGCAAGCAAACCAAAATTATTTGTTTGTGTGCTGCTGGGTTATCTTGCAGATTCTGTTTTTACATAGACGTGCGAGCTCAGACAGTTTTTTTATGCTGAGTGTTTTTCTAAGGCCGATGTTTAAGTACAAAAAAGAAACTGGCAATGCGAAAAAGTCACTGGTCTCAGCTTACCCTGGGTGTCTGTGTATACAATATGCTATGGAGAGATTTTTGCGTTGCTTACATTCAAGACTTTACGGTAATTGGCTTCACTGACTGCATATACCGTATTGATGATTTTTTCACCTTTCAGGATTTCTGAGCAACTTGCGCTTGCCCTGTAAACAGAGTTTGCTCTAAATTACTGTATTGAATCTAGGGCCGCTGTTTAAGTACAAAAAAAGAAACAGGCAATGCAAAAAGTCACTGGTCTCAGCTTACCCTGAGTGTCTGTGTATACAATATGCTATCAAGAGACGTTTTCGTTGCTTGCATTCACGATTTGGTTAAGAAAAATCTGAATCCCAAGTGCAGAGACCGCACGATGTGGTATATTATATGAATTTATTTATTTCACGACAATCTTGCTACAGGCGGTAGCCTGACTGATGCAATTTTGTCGTGTCACGTCGAGCTTTCAAAATACAGCACGAGTAAACTTCACAAAAACATGAATCATACGCAAAACGAATACACTGCTTTACTAGAATCTATTACAACATTTAAAAAATTCGTCAACAGCGTTAAAAATAGCTACTGAAACAGCAGTCGGCGCATCAGGCGCACCATGTAGATATAAGCGCAACAAATCAGTATGGCCCAAGCGCTCAAATCGTTCAGCAAAGCCGGTTTCGTTCAGAATATCATGAACTTTGTTATGAAGTGTTGTTCATGCTGCGCAGTGAACGTTACAAAGGAAGAATAGGTGTAATTTAGTCTCCATTTCACCACATACAAACACGATAGTTGTTTTTAGTGATATTTAACCGAAAATGGGCGAAGCGAAGCGAAGCATACAGCGAATGGAAGTCATATAGGGATTGAGTCCTAACAAATGATGAGTGCTTTTTTTATATGTGATAATGGGAATTTAAACGATTCATGAAGATGGAGTAGCTGGCTGAAGATTTGATTTCCAGTGATAGAGAGTTCCATAAGCTGGAAGCCTTACGGAGGAAGAAGTTATAGGGCAAGGATTTTTAAACAGTGGTATTTGAACATTTTGATTGTGACGTAAAGCACACGGAACAAATTCTTTGAACGATCTGAAAGAACTGGCAGGAAAAGGGCAGGGTACCATATCAAAAATTAATTTGGATCCATAACAAAGCAGAGATATTGCTGTACGTAAATTCAGGCTTGTGAGGTTTAGATCGGCTAGTACATCGTTGGAGGATTTAGTTTAAAGACAACCTAGTATTATTCTAGCAGCGGAGAGTTGTGATTTGTCTAATATTCGATTGTCGTAATCAGAAAAGTTGTTGTAGATGATACTGCCATAGTCAAAGACCGGTAATATGTTCGTTTTATATATCGTTAGGAGAGCATGGCGTGGCAAAAGATTGACGAATGAACAAGGACAGTTAATTTTGGTCATCACTTTCTGATGCAAGTGTATAATATGAGTGTGCCAAGAGAGACTGTTGTGAAATTGTAAGCCTAGATGTGTGTGTGTATCTGTTTCCGAGAGGTGGGTATTATTAAATAAAAAGGGGGTGATGATCATTCCTGTACATAGATATAATCATAACCGCAGTTTTTGGAGGTTGAAAGTAACATTCCAAAGCTCAGACCGATGGTCCAACGTGCAGAGATTTTGAGTAAGCACACTGTGCAAGTGGACAGGACACTTATCTATATAAAACAGGGTGGTGTCATCTGCAAAATAGAGATAGAAGCTTTAATATTTGTAGCAATGTCATTAACAACAGCGGCCCTAAAACAGATCCTTGAGGAACACCTCAATTCTTATACTTAAGATCCGAACGAGTACGACCCAGAAGAACGACTTGAGAACGACGGAAGAGATAAGAGGATAGAAGGTTTAAGAGAGAGCCGACAATCCCAAGTTGTTGCAATTTAAAGATTAAGCAACTATGATCAACACGATCAAAAGCTTCAGATATGTCAAGGAAAACTATTCTTGANAGATTTGAATCGTAGGCTTGGTAAAAACTATGACAGGTACCAAGCAATGAAGTTAAGGTAGAATGTTTTCTTCCGGAAGCCAGAGTTGTTANGTATTAACAGTTGGTATTCTAGGTAGCTATAAACATGCTTATGAAGACGTTTCTCGAACACTTTTGTAAGAGAAGGCAACAACGCAATTGGACGGTACTTTTGAACAACTGTTTGAGAACCGGTTTTATGAACTGTAATTACAGTAACAATCTTCTAAGATGTAGGGAATATCTCTGAAGACAAGATTAGGTTAAAAAGAAGGCTGAAAGGAGTAGCGAGCGATTGGCTGCAAATTTTTAGGATTCGATTGGGCAAATTATCAAAGACTTTGCATTTATTAGGATGTAGACTATTTAAAACACGAAATACTCAATGGATCAAAGGTTGGAGGGTATAATCGATGATCAGTAAGAAAGTGGTAAGGTGGAAATTTATTTATATCATAAGCAGTTGAATTAGAAATTGAAGCAAAATATACATTTAAAAGATTGGACTTCACATAATCATCATGCAAGTTTTCCATTTAGGTTTATTGGGTAATTGCATTGTTTGTTTGGTTTCCATAATTGATTTAAATGGCTCCAGTAATCGGCATGAGGTGTATTAGTGTGTTTAGTTTATTTATATAACTCATGTTATAACTTTGTTTGGCCAATTTGATTTTGCGTTGGATGAGATTTCTAAGTTTGCTACAGAGATGTTTGCAGTTAATATTGTTGGTTTTACGCCAACGTTTGTAGAATCGAGTTCGCTTACTCCAAGTTTTAAGCTCGTAATCAAACCAAGGTTTATTTTTTTAGAAGGGTAAATAATTTTCGTGTGGAATGGAAGGAATGAAGGTTTTAAGATTTTGACTAACGTCCGTAATATTAAGAATTGCACTGTAAACATTGAGTGAGTTCATGATAATAAATTCCCAGTGAGTTCAATAGAGAGCATTATTCAAGTCTGAAAAATTTCCTTTTGCGTAATCCTGTACAATAACTGGTTTAGAAGCTGCACACCGCTGAAGTGAAAAATTGAATTTATTAAAATGAGATTGCAATCTAAGTTGTTGATAGGACCTAAAATACCTATGAGAGACTACAGCAAAGGGTATATTTGTTAGAACCCAATCAAGAATCTTGCATTCGAGAGTAGGAGTGTCAATTGCTGAAGGCCGTAAGCTGACAAGGTACGAAAAAGGTTGGTCTGAAACTGAACAGGTTTCCCAAGAGAATGATCGTTAAAATCACCAACAAGCAGGATACAGCAATAAGGATCAACAAGAAGCGACTCGATAACAGTGGACATGGACTCGATAAACGTTTGCTTGAAGAGGGAGGTGGTATTCGGTGGAAGATAACACACCGCAAGATATAGACTACGGGAATTTATAGTTTTGAGTTCAAGCCATAATATTTCTACGTCGGGTGATTCGAAGTCAAAGCGGCGAACACAATAAATGTTATTTTTAACTTACAAAAAAAACACCACCACTATGCCGATTGCGATCTAAGCGAAAAGGAACACGGTAACCAATAAGACGAATGGAGTTTGCGTCGATCGACGTATCTAACCAAGTTTCGGTTAAGCATATGACATCAAAGTTATATTCAGCAGCTAGAACATTAATTTCGTCTATTTTCATAATATTATTGTGAGCAATCATGCTTCTAGTGCAGGGGTTCCCAAACTTGCTCTGGTCATGTACCCCTTCGGCATATCGATAGATGAGCATGTACCCCTCAAATTTCTTATGACAAAAAAGGTGAGGAAAATAAGAAAAACGTATTTATCAACAAGCATATAATCATTTTTCAACAAAAATATTCACCATAGGCGTCCACAGGGGCAAAACAAGCATTTGCCTTGGGAATTCGGACTAAGAATCAAAAGTTTCTAGAAAATATGAAGTCAGCATTTTAACTCCGATTAATTGATTTAATTCTTGCATTGACAGTTTTTTTTGCCGGTATGACACTCACACTGCACAAGAGCCAGAGGCAGGTTGCGAAACTTGCGACGGATTTTTCTGTCATTGGTCTCTATTGTGTAAGATTTTAACATGGCAACAAATCTTCAAGGATTCAGTTTAAGTAATTGTAGGTGTTTAGCCCGCATGTGACTGCTGAATGTAGACATCTGTGGCAGGTAATGCAGCGTGACAGTGACCGCTGATAGCCGAAAGACACGTAGTTTTACACTGTGGGAAAAAAGCATGGGTGAACCTTCAGCAATGGTTCCACAAGTTTGGAAAATCCCTTGTCAGTGGGAGACTATGAGTGTGAACTTGGGTTATTTTTTTAAGTTATAGACCAAATTTTTTTTAAATAACCAAAAACATTATGTCCATGCGGATGCGGTTATAAAGCCTGAACAGATCTAGTGAATACTGTTACGGCGAGTTTTAATACGATGGAACAAATGACTGAAATGTCTCAGCGAAAAAATTGCAGGTGTGGTCAATTTGCCTTGAGTGAATAGCTTAATCAAACTACTCTTATGCAGGCTTCTTTGCACACAGTATGAAACTGTGTGACTTGTTAGAATACGTCCATGCAGGTTTGGGGGAATACATCTTCATCATTAAGGTTTATTTCTGACTTCTGAGTGAGTACTGAGTGCAAATCTGCATTTGCCTGTGGCGACATTTCATAATTCATCTGCTAAATTTTTTTAAGCCTGCATGATATTCTAACTTCAGATTGGGAAATTAAGACGTGAACTAAATAACCGCCCGGACTGTTATACGGCAAGTGCATATTGCCTGTGTCTGAACAACTATGCATGCACACAAAACTCACACATTTGAAGTTTTGTTCTAGTGGTTTCAAATGTAGTGGGCCTTCAATAGCTATTGAAAAGGTGATCCGGGCCGCGACAAAAAAAGTTTGCCGACCACTGGTGTAAGGTGACATCTAATAGTATTCAAACTCAGTACGGTATAACGTTGGACGTGGTGACAGGTACACATACTGGTAGTAGTCAACTCAAATATTAGTACCATCTAAACGCCCACCTAAAATAAGCGCCCATGGGCGGATTAAAGACTGGGCGGCTTTCCGGAAAACCCCGATATGAGCATTCCCCATGAAAAAAAATAAAAAAAACAAATACAAGCAAGGTTTTATTTAAAGAGTGATTGATCGCTTCGATCGAGATCTCAGACGTTTGCAGCTCTTGTTTCTAAGTAACGCTAACAAGTCTTTTTAGGTAAAATAAAATCGTAATTTGTAGTTTCGTTAGTCGTAATGGAAAATGGCAATACTTCTGTGAAAAAAGTACCCTGTTTTAAAAATCTGCAGATAGCCTATGGCTAAAATTACCATAATAAACCCGGCTATAGCTGCCAGCGAAACGCATTTTTTTGTGACTGTTGCCATAACATGGGGCATTTGCTTTGTGGTGTAGAAAGGGTAGTGTTTTGTGAACATCAATTTGCATTGCATCTATCGCAACCTAAAAAGGGCAAGGAAAAAGGCCGACGTTATCTCCAATGGAAAAAATATTCAGACGCCCATTGTGTTCACTGATAAATGCATAATAAATTGGAAACGAATAATATATAAACATATTTTTCCCTTCAATTGCTAACTTTAAATGTAAATGCACCCCTAGGGGTACATTTACCCCAGTTTGGGAACCCTTGAGTTAACATGAAGGACTGAAAAGTCACGTGATCTTGCCATCATTTCAACGGTTTTAACTAGTCAGGTAAGACCTTCTCACCATTAGCATAAAGAAAGTATTCAGCGCCTTCTATTTTGCATCTAATCTTTTTTCCAGAAGCAAACAGTTCAGAAGCTTTCCTCAGAAGAGATTTGGGTTGTTCTTGCAAAAAGCGAAGTAGATGCTTGGTAATATTTTCCTTAAATTGCCCTGCTCTTGCTGCCAGTTTGGAAGTATTTCTATCTTTCATTTTAACAAATTTAATAACTATTGCCGGAGGCTGAGCACAACTTGTGCCACTTGACTGAAGTGCTGAAGTATGCTTTGGCAGACGATGGACATTGGCAAATGAAATCTTGGCAAGATCAGACTCGGGAAATCGCAAAGAGGTGGCCAGAAATGAAAGAACAACATCTTCACTCTGTTCAGGAGTCTCATCGGAAGAAACTGTAGGCAAACCAGCAAACCATGAAATAACAGATTAAATTTTTTAGACCGGAGTTCAGAAATTATATCAGATTTTCTCTTTTCAGCACGCACCTCAGCCAATTCTGTTTTGATGCCACTAAGGTCAGATTTCAGATCAGAGATCGTGCTGTGAGCCTGTTCCAAACTAGACTCCGCCAACAGGAAACGATTCACGAGGGTTGATTCAATTTCTGAAAGGCGTTCGGAAAGCCTCTTTTTCCCGTGATTGCAAAAGATTCAACACGTCGGATAATTGCAAAGCGTGTCTCTCAGGCACGTGGCCAGTCTTATTCTTTCTCAAAGTAACTCCACTTCTAATGTCCATTTTGATACGAATAGCCCTTTTATACAAAACTAAACAGCCAATAACAAATTTTGCCAATACACAAATGAAGAGTTGAACCAGACAGTCAACAGAATCCTACCCGAAACAAAATCTCTCACAGGACAGAGTCCAGTAGGGCAATGCCGCCATACAAACAGCTGATTAAAAGATGTCTGAGTTGATTAAAAGCACGTCTGATCAGCTCGACGGTCAGTGACAGAATGATGTGGTATCTTCGGTGGTAACGAGGAACGCGTTGTAGTTTGTGATTCCACAGCGATCCCCACTAGTTGAGGGGTCAGCCTAGTTGTTGCAAGAGCACAGATCAGTTTCCCAACTATAGTAAGCGACCTGACGTCTTGCGTTTGCCAAGCCAATGCAAGACGAAATAAATGCTATCACCAATTTTTCCGTTAATACTCCAGTAGCACTCTAAGTTGATTTCCTTCTTTGATTATTTTTAAATATGCAACAAACCCTGCAATACACTTTAATGTGAAGTCAGAGCCACGCAACGTTAAATGGTTCAGTGTAGACAAATGTGAACAAGAGCGTTAGGCGTTCGCTATAGCAACTGGAAACAGCAACCAATTGGTGTGATGCATGTTAGCAGCTATCGTGTCAGCTGTTAGTACGCCAACAAGTACGTTGCATATAATCACGAAAAGAGTATTGCCTGAAATCACAAGGTAAGAATGCGAAAACTACTATGGCACTAATTGATCCACTATACCTGCTAAGCCTTGATTTTAAAGGATATTTAAAGGTTTGCTCTTTTTTATTCTACCCCTGTTCTGTGAAAAAGCAGAACCTATACAAGCAATGAAACGTCATTCTTTGAAAGTTTTCAGCAACGTTTTGATCAGGTAATGGTATCATTCAAACCTTATAGCAGGAAACATGTATCACCACCCATGCGTACTCTGCTGAGACCGTTTAAGGGTTGTGATGTTGCTAGTGCAGTGCGTACATCCTGCAACAACGCATTGTGATGTGACGATGCTCATGTTTGTCGAAATTCTTAAATGCTATACTATCGTGATCTGATATTGCACTGCAGTGGACACAGACAGAACAATAGCAGGAAAGAAGCAGTTTTGACAGAAACAAATTTTACCATTTATGAAAATTAGCGAAAACTGTTGAATGTTACCCAAACGTTGTGGAAAAGCTTCATACCAAACATTTGAGAGAGAGGTTTTGAAAAAACTCATTTAAGCGCGTGTATTTTTGGAACATAAAAGCATAGCAAGCCTGTATGGAACACGAAGTATCAGACGTGTAACGATTTTACTGTTAACATTCGGTGACAACAGCGTATATGAAATGGATGTTCGATTGTTGACAACATTTTTGTCCATTCACTGTGTGGTCCAAGTCTTATGGATAAGTACTGCCAGATTCGTTTTAATAGAGTAACAGAAAAAACAGGAAAGAAAGTCATGTTTCTAAGCTACAGGCCGTATCGTTGAAAGACCTGGCTTACGTTTGCATTTCCATCTCTTTGTTTCATGAGGTAAAAAACTATTAGAAATGCGAATGTCAGCTTTTCGCCTTTGAAATTATTTTGACCAATGAAATCTAAGCATTCGTTTTTTCGCCAGCGGAAAAAAAATATTTTTATTCTCATAAGTGCAGTCTGAAAGTAAAGCAGTGTGAAGCGAATTTCAGAAAGCAGTGATAAGGAATATTTCCTCGTACAGAAGTTCACAGCACGACTAATCTTATTAAATTTCCAACGCAATGCTCTATCCTCCTTCCCTGTGTTTGATCAGCATTTTCACAGCTATTCAAAATCAAGAAGGTACGTGCATGAGCAATCTGTATGTAGCTGGTGATTTTTCTGGTCGATGGTGTGGGAGGAATGTTTTTAGAATAATGGCCCAAATATCGGTAGTCCGTGGTGTTATCTACTGAATAAGACTGAGATGTGCATATACACAAACCGGAATTCAATACTTGGCAAAAAAGAAAACTCTTTGAAACTTGACACATTAACTAACTTTTTCAAACTTGTTAACGTAGCTTGTCGCATTTACCACATTACCCGAGAAAAAATCATCACTTTTTATTTGCGTCAACACCACATTCTGTTTGTTGCAAAGACAGACAAAAGTATTGCAGCTGGTGAAAGCATAAAGACTTTTTTAAGGCAAAACTCCTTCTGTCTGAATTAAAAGAAAATCAAAGCAAAAATTTCACACACAGGTTATATTTATAGGGTGGTTTCCGAAAAAAAAATTATCAGGATGTTGTAGAAGCTGTAATATCTAAATCGCACAGAAACCTTCAGGTTTTAAAAATTTCATCGTTTGTTCTCTGTATATTTTTACAGTATTCTGTCAAGTTGTGAAATATTTCGAAATGGTTGGAGTAAACTTAAATAAAATCTTAAGCGTAATTTGCGTAGTTATGCTGGATTTTACGTAAATGCTTCTGTACAGGTTTTGACCTAAACAAAAGAAATCGAAGTGCTAACTAGATAACGTCTTGTACAATAAGCAAAAAAGCAGAAGCTACAGTACATGGTGCGAACTCTAGTCTTATCTTTGGTGGTACTGAGAACGTGGGTGGTGCAAGCTGCACAACAAACGAAACACACAATTTCTTCCGATGGAAAAAAATCAAAACCATTTTTTCTATCAAATTTTTCGCCTTACACTTACGCTCGTCTTAGGTATGACAAAATTCGAGTGATCGAAATGAGTTAGCCACAGTAAGTCGGTGAAACGCTTCGTAATTCATCCCTGTTTTGTTGATATCCAGGCAAATGGGAATATTCCTGTAAAGCAGGGGAGTGCAAACTTGTTCAAGTGTCGCGAAACCCATGCGACTTCGTCAAAAAAGACAAGAATGGTGAGTGAACATGTGAAATGGTTGAAAAGTGTTGCTGGGCAATGTTTGTCTTGTTAGGAACATGTTTTTAGACAAATTTTAAAACAAGCGTTAACTGTACAGAACTCTGCCCACGCTTGGCTTATCGATTTCAACCCGTTTTAAGAACCAACTTAAGCATGGTTAAGCTAGCCACCCGCCTCAGTGGAGTTTCTATGGTGCATATCGAAATCAGAGGTTCATCGTTGCAAAACTTCACCAGATTGTTTTTTTCTGTCCACTACAAGGCTGCACCTACGCCTTGGCAGAAGCTATTTGAGATAAAGTCTGACATTTACTGATGAGACACTGAACTCAGGTTTAAGGTTGATTGTTCGTTCACGAATGTATTCTCTGAGCGTCAAAGCGAAACCTCCTAATAACTTACTTTCGCCTAAGAAATTACAGTAAAACGGTAATTATGATTTGTATATATGTTGGTGAAATGAACGTGAATGAAAGACACGAATTTCCCAAGACTGCACTGTCTGCATTGCACAGAAATACACTCATTCTTGGACAGGAGTTCTTCAGAAATTCAGAAAAACGTAGCGTGTTTTAATAGTCTATCTCGAAAATAAGTCACGTCGTCAAAACGGGCTATATTACGTTTTACCCGAGACCTTTCGTCTAAGTTGCGTTTCATCATCCCATAGCGGCACAATACTTCCTCAACCAACCTGCTTCTGCGAAGCGACGCTGTCACGCAACTAAAGACAATGCTCGCAGAAGAGCTTCTTTAAAGGGCTGAAAGTTCCAGAAGACCACGAGAATTTAATTAGGCTTTTCCGGCTTTCGAAAGCACTACAGCTTGATAATGCTTTTCCGGCTACAGCGTGATGTTAGAAATCTTAAGACATAGTCAGTTTGCTCGTTTTTTATACAGACTGTGCAAAGGTTGTTCTTTCTACGGCGAGTTGTGCAATGTACTAAGTACCATGGGTGGCGGAACCTTTTTCAAAGTGGGGGGGAACAAGCTCACGTCAAAAATACTATAGAAAAATTTTGTGGTTGGAATTGGCAACTGTGACGTCACAAGCATTGAAATATGGCGTCATCACCTGTATACCATACGAAGGTCTAAATTACATTATTTTAGACAAAATTACACTAGTATGAAAACGTATCGGTGAACCACCACAAATTCAAACAGGCTGTTACAGGGGCGACCCAGATCAACAGCGTCACTCAGGCTCATCACACAGCTTATTCTGATTGAATAAAACCGTTCGAGGCTTGAGTCATTGAAATTTCCATTTGTTTTCCTTCTGGCTGGCATTATCGTTGCTCTGTGACGTTAGTTACGTAACAATAAATGAGAAGTTCTCATGATAACTTCTCCATTGTTGAGCAGCGTACGTCACAGAGCAATGATAAAGCCAGTAAGTTCTCTGCTTACTAGGCTCATTCATATTAGCCCGAGTTGCTGGACAAGTTATCGTTTGTTTGAAATTGTAACTGTCCGTTGGATTGGACTTCAAATCCAATGTTCTATACAACTCCATTGCTTCAAAAACATTCAGTCCGATATGAATTATGTTTTAAAAAATACTAAATTGCATAGGGCAGCTCGGGCTCTAATGAATGAGCCCGAGTAAAGCGTGAGCGAACGAAGAGGGAACGCCTACTACGATCAATATTGTTTTATTCAGTTCACCTGCAACGTGAACGCGAAAGGCGTGGCATGGAACGAAAATATATGAACAGTGACAAGGCCCCAAAAAAAGAGCCCGAGTTAACAACTTAGTGAAGTGGGACCGTGGGTGGTGGCACAAATATACAAAGCAATGAAGCTCGCGTTCTGCGATATAAATAAGTCTTGAACACCTTCAAAATAACAACTTTTCCATATCTTGAACCAGGCCCGCAACCACCTTGGGACACCAGGGGGGGCGAAGAGTTTTCTGATAGGGGCTCAAACTTTTAAACGATGTTTAATAGTTTTAAACTATGTCCAACACATTTTTCCAGGTGGGCAAAAATTTTTGCAGAGGAGATTTGCTTCACCTGGTTACGCGCCTGTCTAAAACACAGAGGTAACATGACTGAATACTCATTCTACAACTGCATTAGATACCGGAATGCAAAGATAAAACAAAGCATATGTAGCAACCAGCAAGTTGTCAGTAAGGATACCAGTTGTGTTGCCAATTATAGGCGTAGCCAGGGTGGCCCAGGATACCATGTCCCCGGCGATATTTTTAGTATATATTGTCATTTCGTGCTTTGAAAGGCGGCACCCCAAATAAAATACTGTTACTCGCCTAAAATTAAACATTTTGGCCCTCCAAAAATATTTGGCTGACTACGTCACTGCTGCCAATGCAGAAATTAAATATAGATATTTAGTGTTTAGTGCTGCCAATGCAAAAACTTAAACACAATTGAAATTTATCTGTCAAGTATTTCACTTTGCGTATAAGATTCAGAAAAATTTCACTATTAAGAATGGTTTTGAAACGTTTGAAATTACACCAATTTTTTCATGGTGTGGCACGAACTTTTTCCTACGCACAAGCATGGGTGTCGGAAGAGGGGCAAGAATTTGAAAATTTCAGCAAAAAATGCTGTTTTCTTAATTTCGAGTGGTAAAAACCAAGTTTCACCACTTTTGCCCCCCCGTAGAAAAACGTTTGGAAAAATTCACTAGTGCCCCCTCTGGAAAAATTTCTTCCGACGCCCATGCACACAAGTATGTAAAATGACACCAGTTTTGTGAAAAATTGTGTTGTATTACACCATCTGGCAACACTGTTCAACATCACCAATGCGGTAAGAAATCCACAGCAGGGTGACAGACTGTGCACGGTGTATTCTGCCAAACAATTACGAAATCTTGCCAAATAACAAATAATATGTTAGAAATAATATCGACAAAATACCGCCAAAATTCTTCAACTTTATTTTCAATGAACGATTTAATTTATTACTGGACCCAATATTAATTGTGTTACATAAACTTACGATATCTAGGCAAAAAAGTGAGGGGCCTAGGCCCACGCGGCTCCCCCAGTTCCGCCACCTATGCTAAGTAGACCTTGGTTGGTGACCGATGTTTGACCTTCTGCTAGTTCGCCTTGGTCGACAGAATCGTCTGAATCTTCTGGTGACGACGTGGCGTATGTCAGGTCGTCTTCGCTGTCATCAGCAGTGTTTCCAGCTTTGCAGTTTCTGCAGTAGATTCTTGCCTGTGGAGACGGTCAGCGCAGAGTTCCACCGATAAATCCATCCTAACGTACTTCGTTACATTAATTAAACGACATATTCGGCAAATTCAGAGCTTGGCCGGATCTCAGCCAAAGCAAACTGGACTTCAAACGCAAACTGTGCACAGGTTAAGCTTTTTCAAGAAAGCCCTATGCATGACTTTTCCCAGAAGGAGGAAGCGACGTTTTTTGTTGGATTATGCAACCCGCGATGCTATACAACTACACGTCAACAAACAAATAGGTGCAACAGTGCTACTGATCCATGGCTGTGGCATAATACTTGCCGCATTCCCTTCATTGCGATTTAGCGTGTTTTAGTAATACATATCCAGCTGCAGGACAATTTAAATGGTGGCCTTCTTTCAACTGTGGTTGGTCGTCAAGATTTTCAAATGCAAGATCAGAAAAACACCTAGTATGTAAAACTTACATCGGCAGTGACGTGGCAACGTTTTCAATTTGAAGTCAAGACAAATATCAAAGAATTTTGAACTTCAATACCTGGCTTGGCTAATTTTATGGAAACCACCACAAACAAAGCCCACGAAACATGCTTTCAAGCAATTATTTTTTATTTGCGGCTACACCTAGATCAATGGCTCTCAACGTTTTCGCTGAAGGGAGTCGAATTCAGACCTAGGATTTTGTTAGAGGTCGCAATAAAACATTTAACAGAAATAAATTGACAGGTTATGTGTTATTGCAGAACGAAGACTGTTACACAAAATATATCAGAGGTTTTATTGAAAGACTGCTGAGGGCGGCACAAAGGGTGCTTGAGAAACGCATGCGGTTTTCCGAACCGCGGTTGAGAATCACTGACCTAGATTGTCAAAAGTATTGTTTGTCTATTTTTTCGACAAATGGAAAAATCTTTTGTAATTCACGTCAATTTCCAAACCTATACAAACACCGACATCAACTTGAAAATTCGAAGTCCCAGCTGAAAGCACACACGGAAAATTCAATAATGAAAACCATCAGATTCGCGGGTGAAAAACTCCGCAGCTGGATTTGAGTTCTTTGACATTCTTCAGTGACTTTGTGTCAGAACGTACAGATTTGATTTAGACCGAAAAAAATCAAGAGACAACTTTCAAAAATAGGAAAGTTTGACTCAGACTTTAGTCAAAATTTGGGTGCTGTTTAATCCCTCTGATTTATCAAGTAAAAGGCATTGGGACTCAGACTTCAGTCTGTTGTTATCCCCTACTTTTTGGAAGAACTTCAGGATTTGAAAAAAGTCAGAAAAATCCCTGAAAAATATCTTGATTTGCTTTGTTTTTTGAAAAAGATCCTGTTTGACTTTATTCCATTCAGAAAAAAAACTAATTTTATTTCCATTGCGGTTTAAAAACTGAGACACAACCTTGAATGCAAATGAAAAGCACACACCTGAAAAAACTGAAATATTGGACAACATCATTTGCAGCATTCAGAGGAGGGAGTAGAGTCGCCAAACATCTTGTATCTTTGAGGATTTCTAGACAGACATCCACACAAAGATATTATTGTTGTTTTCATTTCCTTGTATTCGTAAAATATGGAGAAGATAAACGTGGTTGCTGGCTCTCTGTGAAGACTTTCTTGCAAATGTTAGTGTGATTTTACTGTTTTGTAATGCTGTGCGTCCTCCTCTTTCACTATATACGTGCTATCCACAAAACATCGATTTTCATCGTCCAATTCAGTTTCTGTCTTTATTTTATATTTATAATGTTTTGAAGTTCAGGCCGAAAAACATTCGGAGAAAGCAACTTATTGAAGTCAATCAAAATTTTTGACCTGATACGTTTTTGATGCCGTCGCATACCAGTGACTTACGCAAATACATGATTTTGATTTGTGGAGGTTTCTGATACTGCAAAAGCCTAAGCTCAGCACAGGCGTCACATTTTTGTGCGTGCCCTATCCCATTCGGAAAAAGAAAACCCATGTTCACCATGAACCTGTAGCAGAAAGTTTTTGTCCCAGTCCATTCCTTGCGGGTTTCTCGCACTCCACACAGGAGCTTGCCAGTGCTGTCAAAGTTGTGGCATTAAGCTAAACTGGTGCGTTCCCCTTTATGGCGGAACGTTACTTACTGCAATTATATCCGAAAATGTACCAAGTTCAAACATATGTCGCAACTATTCCTGTTCGTTCTTGCAGCCTGATTGTTGACATATCTTGGGTATTTCTGCAAAACGTCGTAAGGCATTGCTGCTGACGCGAAGACATGCACCCACTTGTGTCTGTTTTCACATATTTGCACCATATAATTCAGCATTTGCTGTCAGTTCCTGGCAGTAGTAACGTTGATTTCTATCTAATTAAGAAAAAGACTTGCGAAAGCACGAAAGCCATGTACTCAATGCTGTAAACCACACGTGCCAAACTGATGACCCGCGGACCAAATTTCGCGCAGACGTCTGTTATGTGACCTGCGAAGCTTAAAATTTAAGACTCAGTCTACTTAGTTTTTTTGGAACAGTAGTGGTTTATACCTGTTTACAAAGGCGAACGATGGTCTTTGCCATGGTATAGCTTTGCTATTTTAGTCATCTTGCTGACCTATCCTCTCTTTCTTTGAAAAGTTATTCAGCTTTTCGGCTCCTTTCACTGCAGCGCAACCATTATTACGTCACAGAAATGCTGGTTGAGCCTTAACGTAGTGCCGTAGTTGATTCTGGTTAATTCTCTTTCACACACGCTTTTTGGGTTCCTTTTTAGAAGGACCAGTGACGTAACCAACCCAGAAATTTGGGGGGGCAATTTAGAGGGTGGCCAAAATGTTTAATTTTAGGCGAATAACACTATTTTGATTGGAAAATCGCCTCTCAAAGCCAAAAATGACTATATTTTCTAAGAATTTTGGGGCGCCATGGCCCCTTTGGGCTCCCCTGGCTACGTTTATGAGAAGTACGCGGGACATATCGCCCTAACAGAAAAATTAAACAGGCCTAGCCTTTGAGAAATATTTCATACCCAGAAATGTATTGTTCACCCACGCCAAGTTAACCACTGTGTCAAGACTTTTGATACCTTGTTGAGAAATAATTTATATCACGCAATCAGATAAATTTTGTTCTTCTGGCTATTATTATTTAGCCGACGCTTCGCCCACCTATTCAAGTGGGCTTCCTCAGAGCAATGTTTTTAACCACATATAACATGCAATTTACCAATAACATGAAATAATGAGCAGTACGACGTACAAAGGCAAAACGCAAAACCGATCATCACGTTATAGGAAAAGGGTGACAGTATGCGACATAAAACGTACAAGTGTTAAATAAGCGCTGTGGTAACGCACTAAATGGAATAAAACCTGCACAGAAATACGCAAAATGTGACTAAGTAAAGTAAAGCAGTAAATAGTGTGAAGGTGTACGGTAAATAGCCATCAAATAATTAATGTGATAAACTTGCGTGGTGAGAGTCAACAAACCCACAGATACAATAAGATGCCAATTCAAAGAAGTCAGGCAAGGGATAAGTTTCACTCAAAACATAATAAATAGATGGGAAATTTGCGCTTTTATCGTTCATAGTGTTAGTTTTTAAATTAATGTACGGTACAAAAAACTTGATTTCATTGATCCAAGAACACAAACCGGAGCTTAATGCAAACATCCCATCGATGCCTCTGTGCATTTTTAATTTGTAACAGAGCTTCATGCCTCACTCATGACGTCATGCGCCATAACCATCGGCAAGTATCCAGCTGAGTCATGTGATTACGTATGCTTCGCGCCACTACGTCACTGCCGAAACAGCCCTTCGCGTTTTTCATTTTCACAGCGCTTTTCTCCTGACTGACCATAAGAACTTGCAGCAAGATCACTTCATACCGTCTTAAGAGCTACAGCTGGCCCTTTGAGGTCAACCATAGTGGTGATATGGCCCAGTAAAATGAGATAGTGGTGATATGGCTCAGTAACATGAGATAACTCCTTTGCTGTAACAGGAGGTAACACCCTTGCTGTAAACTTCGGTACATTGAGGTTGACATAAAGCAGAACTAAACCACATTGCTGTACTGCCCCAGTACGTCGCTTTGATGTATTAAAGTTTGTGATAATCTCTCTATGATAATTGTATCCTGAAAATTATTTCCGACTTACTGATACCCATGACATACACTCAGTAGAATTGTGTAACGCGAACAAATTTACTGTACAATATGACTCCCATTAAGCAGCAACTATAACGTAATTTTCCACATCTTTCGGTGCAACTGAAATTCAGAAACTTGCGTTGGGCTATTTTTTTCAGAAATACCAAACCCTTACAAATATTCAAGTAAGTACTCTCCCTAATCGGGGTAAACAAACAACAAATGTTTAAATAGGAAATCGATTTCAAATAAAATTATGCATCCTCAGTCCTGAAATTTGCAAGCAAAGCTTACTGCTGAAAGTTGGAACAACTCAAGACTAAAATGAATAAACTAGAACACAAACTGAGCAATCAGACCAACGTAATTAACTGACTGACGCCAAAAACGCAAGCTGCAATAAATAAAAACTGGAAAATAACGTTTTACCCAAATAAATGATTTCACTTGAACATCGAAACTGAGTGACTGGCGCCAATGGTCACGAAACTCACCAGACATTAAATGCCAAGAACTCGCCGTAATGACGAAAAATGTTAGTAAATGCTTGAGTGACTTTGCATTCGATGCGATGGCAACAAATGTCAAGAGTGCGCCTTCAACCGCAGCCACAGGAGCAAACGACAACGCCAACGCGCTGCTGGCGGTGACAAAGGTCGGGCCACGACCTGATGAAAAATCATTCACACAATCTTTTCAAACGCACTTTTTCTGTCCCAAACCCGCACCTCTCCAAAAACTACTAAATGTTCATAACGCCTGAAGACAAGTCTAGCAAGCAGCAAAATCATACTGGTCATTCTTTTCATTGGCAACCATACCAAAGCTTTCCACAACTGTGGTCTTCCGCAGTCAACAGATTTGAGGTGATCAAAACCACGTCTCAGTCAAGTTGTGACCGGCTGTGCGTTAAAGCGCTGTATTATCCTATTAGAGGGGCTACTAGACTGAATTATTCCTCACAAAGTACGCAGTGGCGTAGCCAGCCCAAAAATTTTTTTGGGGTCAAAATTTTTGATTTTAGGCGAACAGCAGTATTTTATTTGGGATACCGCTTCTCAAAGAACAAAATGATTGAAAATGTTGCAGGGCATGGTTCCTGCCAGGGCTACGCCTATGCAACTACCACGGTAGCATTATACACTGAAAATTGTCACTTGTGCACCACATGGCAAGAGTCCGAGCTAATGTTTCACAGCAATGGGTTGTCACATCATAATGTAATAATGCTGTAGGCCTACTGTCCTAAGCACACAATGCTGGCAAACAACTTTAGCACATCCACGTGTCTTGTGATTTTTCAGCTGACTAAGTTCATGTGTTTTGGCTCAAGATTCAGTCATCCGCACAAAGAATTCCTCATCCCGCTCCGCACCCGCACCAAGAGTAACCCGTTCCCACACGCAGCAAGTTCAACCCTCACCCGCTCGCATATTTACAAAATATAACCTTGTTCGTGCAATAAGAGGTTTTCAGCCAATCACAGTGCGGATAACGTTCCGGATCATTGATGAAGCCCGTCTACCAACGAGTTACTTGTATGAAGCTGGCTTGGCGCAAAGCAGATGGTCTTTCGAGAAATGCTTTTAGCGTAGTCACGGCTGAAATCAACTTGTAAGACTAGTCTAGTTGCGCTTGAAATCAACGTATACGTATAAGACGAACACTGGTTTACCCAAAGATAGCAGCCACTTGACACTTGTTGCCATGGCCTAAAATAACTGTGAACTGGGCGGAAAAACTGCCGCCCAGTTGTAAAAATTTGCCGCCCAGTAACACCGATTTTACCCACCACTGAGCGGCACTGAAATTTTGCACTGCACTTTAGAACTTTTCAAAAGTTCTGGTTAAACCTGAAAACCTTTGCACGTGTGTTACAGTAGTCCAAAAGTCACGTATTCTTTCAAACTGAGGCCGACACTTTGGCATACATGCTTAGTGATGCAACATAGAGAATTGTCTGTCTTCAAACATTAGCTTCGATCATCGGATCATGTCATGTTTAATCAAGAAAGGGACCGCACTGAGATGCTGACAGTTTGATTGTGCAGGGATAGTCGGTACTAAGTTGCATCTGTTTCAGCCCTCGAGGGTAAGATGTCTCATAAACAGCTAAAACAAAAAAACACTGGTGCTTTTTGTTGAAAGGTACCACGAATAAATTGTAGAAGCAGTCTGGAAGGGGAAATATTGCAGAGCAATACTTGCGTTTCCAGACTGCTGCAATTAAAACTAGGCATGGCTCATTTCCAGTGATGCCAATGACTTCAGTCATTTCAATACCATATTTTTCAGGTTTCAACATCAAATTTCAGGTATAAGCGTCGAAAAATGACATAAGTCTGTGTCTTGTCTTTTTGAAACTTTCTTTATATAACCTACAGAGAAAGACTTAGATTGTGTTTAATTTTAATAGAAACTAGAACAACAAATGTAATTGAACTGCAGTTGCGGTTCTAAGGACCTTAGTTTCTTCTCTAAACTGTTTGTCATAAAAAAGGACTCTTACTATTCATGAATCAAAGATAAAGCAATGTGTGAAATTCCGTATCGTTTGGGCTATTTGTTTCAAACGAACAAAATTCGGGGAAAATCAAGCTTTTTTAATTTGTTTTCCACGACACTATCACAAAACCAAAAAAAGCATCACTGCGTAAGACCATCAAATTGTCGTGTCAAGTGGCTGCCATCTTTGGGTAAACCAGTGTTCGTCTTATACATATACATAGATTTCAAGCGCAACTAGACTAGTCTTATAGGTTGATTTCAGCCGTGACTACGCTAAAAGCATTTCTCGAAAGGCCACTGCTTTGCACCAAGCCAGCTCCATACAAGTAACTTGTTGGTAGACGGGCCTCATCAATGATCCGGAACGTTATCCGCACTGTGATTGGCTGAAAACCTCCTATTGCACGAAGAAGGTTACATTTTATAAATGTGCAAGACGTCCCGCACCCGCACGCTTAGTAGTGCCGGTTGCCATATACCCGACCCGCAAATGCGCGCACCCGCAACTAGCGCAGGTTAACCGATCTGCGTAAACTCTAATTAGAAAATGCACAGAAATCAAGCGCCACAGCTGCTTAATCAAGCGCCACAAAAAGTTGTAAAAAGATAAGATGCGTGATACGAAACCTAGATAATTCAAAAATTGTCCAATCGATTGGTCTTGATTTATAACTCAAGCGCAAACGGGATTTAAAACCATGAGACCAAAATTGATGTTTAGAATTTAAGCCCCGTTTAAACTCGTTTAAAGAAATAAGATGTTTGTTTCAAAACAGTTTGCACGCACGGCGAAACCTATTCACTTCACCATTAAAAAACTAAAAGTATTTAAGGAACTGAGCTGTTGAAGCTTTTTTTGAATCATAGGAATAGACGTGTTTGATACTGATTGTTTTTGTTTTGTTAAATATGATAAGTGTTAACTTGTGAACAAAATCCTTCGATTTCTCTGAAAATACGTTTGGGATGAGACCATGAATTTTGCCTGTTCCCTTCCATACTCTCGCATTCCTGGTATAATTTTTGCAAAACAAGCTGCATATGACGTTCATAGAGATGTTTGGAAGAACTGTCCTTTCTCTGAAGTAAACATTTTTCATATAGACGGTTGGTGGCGGGACACATCATTGCAAGAGAAATAGGTTGGGAATATAAGACAGACGCTCCGGTTCGTTGTCGTGAACTGTCATTGATATTGACGTGAGGTCATCAATAAAGCGTGAACATGCTAATTTCTTATTTATTCCACAATTTAAGCATGTACATTTTACATTGTAAAAGCATGCGCATTAATGTAATTAAATGGGAAAAAACAACATATGAAATCAACGACAACACATGCTTTTAAATAAAGGACAAAGTTATGCGCAGAAATTGTATTTCACGGACGTATAGTCAAACATCGGTGGTTCCAACCCAGACGAAGCAGACAATTGTGTAGGGCGAAACCTACAATACGAAAATAGTGCGATGTTAAAATAAGGTTGTGTTTTCCGAAATGCCGCTCACAAACTAAATGTTTTAGTTGAAAGCACTTCTGATAAGTCGTACAGTAAAGTAACACTGGTTCTACACGTTGAAACATCATGCAGGGTTTTGCAAGACATATCAAGTCTACGTCCACACTGCCTACGTCAAGCCAATGAAGCGCAGCGAGTTTGCAGGTAGGTTGTGACGACAAATGTTTCTGAATCATGCAGTTGCTGAAAAATTTTGGAAACCTTGTTATTATACTATAGGTTGTTCTTGCTGTGAACGGTATATTGCTTACGTTTTGAAGTAGAAGAAAAGTCAAGGGATACCGTATATACTCGCGTATTAGCCGCACTTTTTTTACCTGGAATATGGCCTGTATATTGCCTGCGACTTTGGATGAGCTATCACCGAGTTTCAGTCATCCAGTCGAACCGCAAATGCCATTTGGCAATGGGCGAAAGTAGGGCGCAATCATGTCTAGAAGATGACATCTACGACGATCTACCGTACTTATAAACGAACTTCCTTCTTCCGACGAAGAAGAGTTCGAAAAGACGTTTGGTGGTACAGAACTTGAAGATGGCGTGAAGTAGGAGATTCATCCCAAAGCTTTTCGTCTGACACTCTTCAGGGGATATCGT
>JGI24021J15306_10001550_pt1 | contig 22779 bp, 12 predicted proteins | sample Ectturendosymbi1_FD_15306 | JGI IMG/M metagenome (IMG submission 15306) | reverse complement strand
CAATACAGTACATTTGCTACCGGAAGACCTCAGGTTCGAAAATGGGGGCGCCAAACTTGCTTCTTGCCCCGGGCGCCATCTAACCTCGTTGCACCCCTGCTACTGATTTGTTGCACGGTCTGTGCCAAAGCCACTGAAGGGAGCGACAAGAGCACGTTCTCCAAACTTTATTCTCTATATTTAGTAGCGTAAGCATTTCTGTCCACACTATGGTAAACCTTGGATCTTCACAAAATTAACCGACCTCTTGAAAGATCAATTTTCCCTCAACGTATATTTTCTCAACCGTACCAGAAAATATGGAGCAAGTTTTAGCCGCATACCAGCGCTTTCATTGAGTTACTAAATGTTAGTGAGAAAAAAAAATGCCCAATGGTTTGCATTTTGCCAGCTTTCTATTTCTAACTAAACATGTCAGCTTTGCCTGATTTTAGCTGTGAAAACGCAATAACGAATAAAAAAATTGCAACGCCCTATCAATCCTTTACTCAAATTTGCACAAAGTTTCGTACAATTTCGACAAATTTGTCCAACTTTCATCGATATTTGCTCAAATTTTCACTATTTTGCATAGAATGCCGTCCTGACGCCGGCCTCGTGTTACTACTGAACAGATGGCCATGCGATGCCGCCAACATAAGTTGTCATGTCATTCGCAGTACCTGTCATTGCGCTTTCTTCCACTTTCATCAGCTTTTCTGATTGGAAGCGACGCTCTTGAATTCAGGTCGCTATCATCCAACTAGTTTCCAACTGGCTAAAATATACTGTAATTCTCAGGTTCTCAAGGAGAGGGCAAAGCGCTCTTTTTGATCGATAGGCCTGCTAAAGTTTCTTCTGCTTAGGCTACTGCGGCTGCTCCTTGTTTTCATACGTAAAGCTGATGTGTTTTGAATGCAGGGCTTCACACAAATGGTTGGTTGAGCAAAATCATGGTTGACCAGTATTGACACTCACTTAATAACAGCTTCATACACAGGTCTAACAACAAGTCCAACCCCACATCCTTACACTAACTTGGAATATAATGAGCAACACGGTTAAACTTCTAATAATTTATCAGTGAAAGCACGAAATCACAGGAGTGTTTTGGCGCAAATCATGCGCTTTTACATGCACGAGAACTACATTTAGTTGCAGCTATCTACAAACTTTTTTTGACCTGAAAATAAAACTGTGAACCTGAACTTGGGAAATTGTCTGTAGATATTAGGTTTAGATCAAACTTTCATTGTCCTCGGAAAGAAGATAGAAGTTAAGCTCAACAATAAAACTAGCCTTTGATTAGAATTGACAAGAAGCCAGCAGGATATTGATAGCATCTACTACATTCAGTTGTGTCTTGCTAGTTGTTGCATCTACGAAAGTTTGTTTCTTCCAATTCTTAGTTGGCACATGAGTCACATGACGTAGGCCATCTTGATATGATGGCAAGACCAGCACTGCAAGGGCATTTCTGTAAGCTGTAGGAACCATTATTACGAAACAACAATGAAATGTAAGAGAAAAATAACCATTGTCAAATAAAAATTCACTCTGAAAGTGCCACTGAGAACATTCTGTTTGGAGATCGAGAGAGCTAAGAGCAGCAACAATGGATAGAGAAGTCCTTGAGACTGATTCTACCTTCAGTGCACCTTTAACTGAAAACTGCATAGACGTGACAATAGCGAAATGCCCGTGTCCACCACTCCCAGATTTAGATTTACCAAACTTAAGTATTTATCACCCATATCAAAGAAGGTATCCTTCAAATGAAGTCATAAAGGAAGCTTGTTTGATTTTACGTGATTCAGAGCATCTTCAAGAACACCGTTTGGCTGATCCGCTCACTTACAGGATCATAAGAAGTGTTCCACATCTTGACCCTAACGTTGCCCAATCTGTCATATCAACGCCATTCTACAGTGCTCATTGGGGTAAGTGGTTTGAATTCGGTTAAATTTTGCTTACTAAGAGCCCAGCTTATTTGCCACTTAGTCTATAGCAAGGGTGGGGAACCTGCGGCCCGCGGGCCAATGCGGCCGGCGTGAATATTTGATATGGTCCGCATCAGAATTTTCGTTACTCAAGTAAGAGTAGGCTTATAACATCACGTCAAAACGAAGCTCCACTTAGATAGTAAGTCAAGAGAAGTCACTCTTCCTCATAGTTCGATAATGGTATAATTTTAGGACAAAATTAATTGATTTTGCGGCCCGCCAACGATAATGCACAATTCATGCGGCCCGTGATAGCAAATAGGTCCCCCACACCTGGTCTACAGGGTATGTCCATCGTATCGAAATGTTAAATGCGTTTGTTCCGTTGCAAAAGTTTTTGCCATTTTCAAATACTTCCTCTTATTGACCCTGTCTGCGCACATCAAGGGGATATAATAAAACTATTTTATACATTTAAATTCAATAAAAGGCGTGGTAAACAATTTTTGAAAACACCGATACTGTCCTGTTCAGGCTACAATATCTATACCAGGAGTGCACATCACAGGGCACGCGTGTCCAACGTAGCAGATCATAGGTTCGAAACTGACACGCGTACGATTAGCCTGAGGTGAAAGATCATTTTCTCTTGGGCATAAATCACACTGATTCGCATGAACGGTAGTTAGCTGCGTGTGAATAAATTTGCGAATTTAAATTATGTATTAGCAAATTTATTCACTCGCAACTAACTACTGTTGAAAACAAGTGAAATGAAACTAAGTGGTCCAGTACAGGGGTGGGCAAATAACGGCCCGCCTGCCAAATGTGGCCCGTCACAGCGTTTTCAGTGGCCCGCGGAAACATTCAGGAAAAATCTTTAATTCTGAAATTTCCTCCAACTATCACAGTAAATATTAATGCTGAGGCTAGCAACCCTGCTCAGGAATCTTGTGTAGCCCCCTACCCAGAGGCTTTTTCTTTTGTTAATTTCACATAGCCCACCTAGAAAAATGTTAGAAATCTGTGCTTCCATGACTTTTCCTGATTTTCAGAGACAAATGGAATAGTGCCGGAGTTATATTACAGAAAAGTCTCTGAAAGCCTATATATAGGACGTATGGGCATTATACTACCAAGGGTTACCTGGTGTGTAGCAAATTTTGGACACCTTACTGAGTTAACATATCAATGCAATTTTAAGTGCAAAGCCTGTTTGGCCAGATATGACCACAAATACCTTATATGTGAAGAGTCTTCCAACACCATGACTTGATCTGAAAAAAAAGCGGATCTAAAACATGCATGACGTTTTCTATGCACAAAAAAAATCCCCTCTAAAAAATCCTTTTTTTGGTGGTACTCTCAATAAAATTTGTATGATATGTACGTTTCGCTGGGCAGATACAATTTTGTTGCGAAAGTGATTAAATATTAAAGTAAAAAATGCTTTGGTCTGGGAATAACGGATGTCACGTGTCCCAGGAAGACGTATGCAAATTATGGGTAGCATTACACCCTACTTTTACTGACGGGTATAACAAAATAAGGATTCCTGAGCAGGGATTTAACCGAGGCTTGCTTCTATTTCCATAAGAAGGTGCGCCCTCCGCTAAATGCGGCCTTCTCAAAGTGGCCCCCAAGCCAAATTAATTGCCCATCCGTGGTCTAGTGCAATGTTGCTGTCTGGTGTGACGGGATTTTGCAATTATTTGAAGGGAAGGTGGCACGGAACCTCATTATTTGAAAAGTTTTGTCATGCATCCTCATTCGATTTGGGGATCCGTTCCGATCTGCAACAGCCACAAAAGGCCTACCTGACTTCACAGTACGGATGGGCTAGCTAGCTCTTAAGCTGATAATTGCGTAGAAGTCTGCAGATTAGAGATGGCACGGTCCAAGATTTTTCAGGTCCAGACCGCCCATGGCCCGCCACATTCAGCCCATTAGCCGCCCGTGGACCGACAACATTTATTCTTTTCAAAACCGATTGTGATTTACAAAGCGATTGTGATTTGGTGCATATATCAAAAACACCTATAGCACGCCATCAAAATGTTGCATAACACATTCTCTCCAAGAATCCACTCAGCACCAGAATCGCTGACCGCCACGCTCATGCAAGAAGTTACCACCATGCACGAAAAGTTTCTTAAAGTGTACCTGTCAGTCGAGCCTGACAGAGTGCTCACACATGGGAAAAGCAAATTTGCCTTAAAATGCAGCAACGGCAAAGAAATGCCAAGTGGTTTCAGTCACTTTTATTGCCACCGAGTGGTTCTTTCAACTCAAAAAAATTTTGAAGGTTTTTTCAACATCAGTGGGCGGCTCGTAGCGGCTCGGTGAAGTCCAACGGCTAAAAATATTGTTAGTGGCCCGCTCGTTCAACCTTAGCGGCCCACCCAAAATCCGCACCATTAGCGGTCCGTGCCACCTCTACTGCAGATGTTTCTCAAAATAAAAGTTGAGCGAGTCATGTTTATAACTTGAACTTTATCAAGGTGGGATCTGGCTGTTTTTGTTTGCTGTGCAAAAGTAGGCTGTGGAGCTTCTCTTGATTTCTTCATTAATAGCATTCAAGACAAAACTTCACATCCCACAGCAATGATACCCAGCAATCGAGGTAGGCCTGTAGCGCAGTGATCCATCCAAGCCAAGGGTGGGAACCTGCGATAAGGGGCCAAATACGGCCCGCGTGAACATTTAATATGGCCCGCATCGGAATTTTCCTTGCTCAAGTTAGAACACAACACCATGTCAAAACAAAATTACATGATAAGTACAGTGCATCAAAAGGGGTTTATTTACTACCTCTCATAGTTTTCTCTCTTTGTTTTGCTTAGGAAGATAAAGGTACAGTGCATCTGCAACTTACGTGACTGATTAAAAAAATTAATTATTTTTACGGCCCGCCAGCGATATTTCATATATCACGCGTCCCGTGATAGTAAATACGTTCCCCACCCCTGGAAGCTGTGCCCGGGGGTGCACAAAAATTTCGGAACAAACACACACGGAAAATCGAAGAGTACACACAGCCAGGTTTGGGCTCTGATGCGCAGGCAGGTATTTTTGTTCTAAATTCTGTTCCCAACAAGAAACATTATGAGTCCTTAACAAATTCCTCACATCGAGTTTTTGCGAATGTATGAGTGTGGCTGTGTTAACATTGTGAGCCTCCGCATTTATTTAGATAGACCGATTTAGATAGACCAACACCATCACGGAGACATGCACCAAAGGTTACGGCATCTGATTATTGGAGTTCTGCTAATACTACATAACGTCTTCTAACCAGCGAATACTTTACTGGAGAAAGAGCAACATTTCGCGCAGTCTGCTGACCGGCTACAACTGACGAATTTAAATCAGCGTGTTAGCAAAGCGACCAAAAATGACACTACAATGTTCATACTCCTTGAAGTCTGTTCATCTATATTACATTGGTTTTCAGACGTTCAACACAGAATGGCGTTACATACAAAGTTTTGACATCGCAAAAGATTGTGAGCAACGCCGTGACCTCTGAATGACTCTCTGTTTATAATGTGTTATCAATGTCGTCATCAGCATTAGATGATGGTGATACTGCATGTCGCAGTCACTGGTTGCAAATAAGCATCGCAGCTACAACTGCGTAAACCTTTTACATTTTTGTGAAGATCTGCATAAGTGCGTTTTCTTGCGCACACTTAGGCTCTACTATAACTAGAGGGACCACTGGTATAGCGGTACAGCAGGGCGAGGTTAAGTCACAGATGCAAACGACTGATGATAATGCTGGCAGGCTCCATTTTACTTGGTAAAGATGCCGCAAGATTACCATTGGACGGCTAAGGTGCTGGGAGTCGAAACAATGGAGAGCCACCACTTTGCACTGTAGTATGTACTGCCAAGAGCCGCTGGTGATCATATTCTTGGCAGTAAGGAAATTCTAAGAAATTGACGCGACATTCAGATTTAATTTTGGTGGCGCCGCACCAGGGCGTCGTGCTAGTAGGAATTTGAGGCCGATATTGACAAGATTTTTTAAGGTTTTGAACAAGAGAAAAAGTATAGAATCTAGATCGTACTAGTTAAGATGAATGTTTTGAAATAGGCCTATTGTACTTGGGTGCTTTTTCCAACAGCATTTTCTGCACCACACTTAAAATCTTTGGATTTTAAATTGAACGGAGTTACAAGTTAAGCCAAATACAGAATGTTGCATAACGGAAACGATTGATCCCTAATTCAGACTGACATGAATTCCAAGTACGATTTTCATAAGCTTCCTCAGACGTTTGAACAGAGCATGCTATGCCTCCATTCCACAAAAAGATGGAAAGTTTTGCTGATTTAAGAAACCAGGTAGGGACCGAAACAACCTTGATTGTTGAAGCAAGGTGATTTGGTGTAGAGCCAGCAGAACTACGAGAGGTTGCTGAAGGTGGTGAGGTATTTCTAGTCCACCTAAGGCTGATTCCCTCTCGGCCTTCCTGGGAGGAAAGCGGGTGTGAAATGAATGAATGAAGTAGTATAACTGCTACTTTTCAACTCAACAAAAGCTTGAATAAATAAAAGGCATTTTTTTCACAGGTCCACTCAACTTTTTCAACGCAACAGGTACTTTTTCAACAAACCATCAAAGACAATGCGGATTTTACCAGAAGATTACAAACAACATCTCTGAAAGCAGTGAGACTGAAAAGAATCTTATAGATGTGGGAGTTTCACTCAACTTTTCTTACTATGATACCAATTCAATTTCAATGAGTACTTTGCTGCACCCGAAGCGCAAGAAATCCTGTGGAAAACAAAAAATGATCTTATCATCAGATTGTTTGGACGTACTGCGCCAAATATCCGATATTTTGCATAATTCGACGTCGTCATCAGAACGTCATTGCAAGGAACATCAAGGCAAACACATCCGCAAATGCAAGAAATTTAACAAAGGTTAGAGATTATGGATATTTCTGGGTCTAATGAACCACCAAGAGTTGTTCCTTACCTATGAAGAGTTTATCTCTAAAACAAAAGGCAGGTGTTTCAAAAATAGCACGTACGTCTGATATATTTTTGTGAAATGGTATTGATTCGTTTAAACGTCATGCTAAAGGTGAATTAAGATATAGGTGTCAAGAAACATCAATCTTTTTGCTATTTCCTAGTTCAGTGGTCATTCCCGTTACGTCTGCACAGGGCAGGTTTTAAGCCTATTCGACTAATTTTATCAAAATGGGTTCCGCACTATAAGGGGACTCCCACCAGCGGCGATAGAGTTCCCACTTGAAGTCTTTTCTCTCTTCTAAGAGAAATTAACCACTACTGAAAAGTGAAACGAAAAATTAGAAATTTTTATTCCTCACATTATTAATTTATTATGCATACTCAGAAAATTGTCGTCGACTCGTATAACTTCTACTGACATATAAAAGGTTATGTCCTTCACCCGAAAGATTTATTTGATGGGATAAAAGTTAAGTTATTGCATCCAAGATGTGTGTTCTATTCTACACTGCACAATGAACAGATCAAGATAAGATAATAGTAAATGATTGACAGCGTGTTTACCATCCGGGCCCGTTGTTTTTGCTGCAGGTCTACGTGCGCCGGTTTAACAAAACCGCAGCTTATTAAATTGGAAAGATGCTGGAACCAATGTAGGTTTATTTAGCGAAGTCAGTTGTGTCGTGTATTATGCTCTAGCAAGCTGTGTGCGTGGTCTTTTATGTGCGTGCGTTCTTTCATGTATCTTGTACCTGCATTCGAGTTGGATTACATGCGCAACGACTTCATCGCCACCTAAAGACGTAACAGAGCTGATAGGCCATAGCAGGGCTAATTAGCCTTATAAATTATTGTATATGATAGTGTGAATATTGTTCGTCTCCGTAGACGAATTAATGGTTGGTGAGTGATCAACTGGTTTAGAATATACCGAGTATTTATCGTGTTTTATGGATATTTATCTATAGTTAGTGCATGATAATGATATGAAAGTGTTCAAGAGTATTTGGGATATCATAGAGAAATACCAGACAAGCATGGGCGTTGGAAGTTTTTTTTTCCCAGGGGAGGCCAAAGGGTGGATTTTTCCAGGTGGTGACCAAAAATCATTTTTCCAGGGGACCAACAGTGGTGAAATTTAATTTTACCACCTCGAAACTAAGAGAAAAATATCTTTCTATCAACTAAAAAGCTGATAGGAAAATATAAAATTTCAAAAACCAGTGTGGCCTTGGACCCCCCTGCACCCCTCCCCTTTCCGATGCACATGCACACAAGAACAGCCGTTTCATTTCTAGAAACCTGAAACCACTGAACTTGAAAATATTCTGAGAGACTACGAATAAAAATCCAGAAAAGTATTTTTCTAAAAACATGCTTTGTGTATAAGCAGTTTGTCTGTAATTGTTTTGTTTGTGTTTACAAAATAAAGCTTTCATATTGTCTTGCAAAATTTTAATACATCAAGCATTCAATTTTTGTTAGTTTGAAGATGAGCATACTACACGTAGTGTGAACGTGCATAAGTTTTGTTTTTTTTAACAGAGTCCCCGCCATCAGTTTTCTTATTGGGCCCCGCAACTCCTAGCACCTACTTTCGTCTGCATACCGGCATGCCTACTTATTTTAAAATAGGCCTCTGGAATTTTTTTGTCCATTTGTTTTCCAATTGCTGTATTGGAACGAAAGATAGATTTAGGATTTTTATTGAACGTTCTTACTCTATCATTCAACTCCGTTCCAACAAAGTTTCGGCCACTATCATCAGCTTGTGCGAACGCTGAATTCAGCACATTTATAGTGCATTTAAAGTTGTATTGACAATATTTAAAATAAGCTGTTCCTATGTAACAGTAAGATTGCCTGACATCTAAAGCTGTTACATTCCATAAACGAACACTGCAGTAGTGAACTTAGCAATTAGGTTTGTTGTCAGATTTGGTAATTTTTGAGTAAGCATTTTTTAAGAATTACCCTGATGTACCATCCCATCTTTAAATTGATACATCCATTCCAAATGCATTTAGGATTGATGCGCCAATTTAAACATGAGATGGTATTTACCTAATCAAGGACTTTTTTACTAATGTCTAACTGGGCACAGGCCTTTGTTGGTTAGAGAAGACAGCAAAAAAAGTCTAACGTTTCACAAAGATTTCTTAGAAAATTGAGAACAGTCCACCTAAAATAACTGTTTTGTTGAACCAGGTCGTAAATCAAGCAGGTCAATCATCCCTCGCTTCCCTCACATGATCTTATCTAATGAAAAATGTTGCATGATTACTAACAGATGCTATGTCGGTGGAAAGGTGTCAACAAAATGGCAAAAGTATGAGGTGAGTGCGTCCATTTTGCTTACAAATCACAAAAAAGTGGACACTTTAACCAGCTTGGGACATCCCACCAACTGTGGATCAAGGATTTTTTAGGATGTTGGCTACTAGAACAAAAGAAATATCCGGAAAAACGTTTGTTCTATGACGTAACGTTTTTCGCTGGGAACAAAAACCACCGAATAAAAAGTATCTATCAAAAACGTTACTCGGTTTCACTCTTGCTGTGTTTTTTTGATCGCAGAATTTGCATGCTTATTCTTGAAGCCAGCTTGCCACGTACACTTCGCCATTTTGTTGGACCGCAGCATGGATTTCGGTTTGTCGTATTATAAGGTTAACAGAGGACGTTATGCATTCCAATGATTAAAGGCTTTTAAAAATGTGGAGATAAAATATTGCAACAGATAAAATTCCTTTGCAGAACATGCGATTTTTTCGTTCAGCTTTTCAATTGCTAAGGTTTTGATGTTGAACTATTTCGAAATACATATTTTCTGGTTTAAAACACCAGCGCCGCGTCAAAGGAAAGAAGCTTCTGCCTGTGCAGAGGGTAGTCCAGGGTTTTATATTCTATTCTGTTGATAATTTACCAGAAAGTGTCGTAGCTGGATCCGTATCTGTGCTGATAAAAAAGAGGTTTATAGAGATTCCATGCGTTGTCCACACAGCATATTCACAGACAAATACAAACGCCGCAATTGTGCTTCCATCCAATCTGGTGAGGCGACCGCTTGTAGTTCCGAAAATTTATTCTTAATATTGCGAAGAATTGAGAGTTTGTGTTTTGGGTCAGTGTGGTTGTCCGAATCATACTTCTTAATGTATAATAGAAGGCTCTATCGGAACAAACGATGCCAACATATTTTACTGCGAGGACTGTGCGCAGAACAAGTCCTGGGCATGACATTAAACTGCAATCAGTGATGGGGTTACAGTTCGGGAATTATGCAGTTTATGGGAAACTGGAAGACCCTTTAGCCATCATTATTCCCATGTCCATTCTGGCCCGAAGTGGCGACGTTTGACAGGGCTCTAGTTATGGATCAAATAGTCTGTTTAAGGGCGGAGTGAACTCTTTGGCCATGCAAAGCAATCATTCCAAGTATGGGGAATCGATACGTAGGTGGTGAAATTTTCACCACTCTCGAAATCTATGCAGCTGAGCCTGGCCTCAATGCATTGGCCACACCTTGAGAGCCTTCAGGGATCCAAAATGATGATCTGGGGACTCAGTGGCCCTAACTCTTATTGCCCAAGCTTGCCTTGGAATTTCTGAAAGCGACCATCCTCATTTGTAGAGCTTTTCCGCGTACTTATTCGGAACAGGAAAATGACTAATTACGTCTAGTGTTCCCTTTAACAAAATTTTACACTGAGCAAATGTTTGTTTTAGTGAGCACGAATATTTTAAGGTTAAGTTAGCAGACTTCGAAATGGTTTACAAACTTTGTGCGTTATTAGAATAAGTATGAAATATCATCAAAATACGAACAAAGTACACATTTAATTCAAATAGCTTCGTGTTTTCGGGCGTTTCCAGCCTCTTATATACTTTGTTCACTGTGTCTGATGGTGGTGCTGCGCATTTGCTCACCTTAGAGGGAACATTAATTAGATTATGTCGTAGATTTTCAGCGAGGAGATTCCTCGGCAGCAGCGCAGAAGTTCTCGTTTGTGATGTAATTGAAATTAAGCAGCGCCGCGAAACATGTGGACACTCGCCAAAACCGGATGACATCATATATACAGTAATGTTTATGTTTCACCAAAGTTGTTGATTTGTTGAAGACTATTCACAGATGATCTGATGATTTTCTGGTATTCATAGAAAAATCTTCTTGGAAAAGATTACGTCAAGAGGTTGCAAGAGCACAAGCAAACGGAAAAATTAATAAGATTTTTATGTCGAACACCGGAAAGAAGTTTAAGGTCATGTGTGGCAAGCGTGAGTTGTTTGATGGTGAATAAAATTCTTTTAAATGTAAATTGGACTAGACATAATAAAATAACCTTGGACTTTCATCCATTTAATATGAACAGAAAAGAGATACAGCGGAAACACAGTAAACCAGCAGTGGTCTTCTTACTAATCTTTGCTATGCTGTGCCTTGCTACGCACTATCTACATGTTGGTGAGAACTTATTTCGTTATTGTGAAACTTGCGACTAACCACTGAAAGTTTTGTGCACAGCACAATGCCCGCTTTGTCTCATTCCTTATTCTTCTCAGATTTACTTAAATTTTCATGCCTCAGTCATTACAGTTTATGTAAAACTGATTTTTATGTTAAGCTTGAGTTGTATATGCGAATAGTACTTGGACAGAATGGTTTTACTACCACGTTTAAACAAGCCTTTTCCCTTTCAGCATAGCTCCTTTCATAGAATTAAACTTTGAAATAATCTCCAAAGCCCTCGCCTAATCTGAGCCCACATAAATTTGCCGAACAAATTTCGAACTGGATTAACAAATCTGGAAAACAATGTTTAAATATTCTAATTCAGGATTTAGGTAAAGCTAAAGACTACCCAGAAGATAGCAGTTTGGGTGCGAGAAATGAGACTGAAGTTAATACAGATGATGAGGCAACAGTTCACGGGATTGAGGATGATTGTCCCGATTTAGAAGCTACTTTGTTCAGGTAAATTTCGTTCAAGTACTCTATTCTGCATTTTCTACGCAGCATTCTCAAGCTAACGATTGCCAAGGAAGTGTAAAAGCAATAATATCGGGAAAAGTTAAAAATGCACAACAAAGCAAGTGACGGACTTCTTAGGATGCAGCCAAAATTTAAAAACTATGTTTAAAATCAATTGCAGTACTTGGTTTTCATAACATTTATTTCACTTTCACGCAAGTAATCAAGTATGAAAATCAGGTGCGTATGCTGTTACCTGAATTTTCGAGTTTCTTGCCTTCTGGAACAGATATCCTGTCCGAGATTAATGCAAACATTGGACGTGCAATGTTTGTACAAACCGCAACCATTTTCGCACGTGCGGACCTTGAATTCTTCCAAACGATATTGAATTCAATTTGGCCAACCAACTGCAAACACTCTGCTTCTCTAGCTTTGTTAACATGCAGTAGCGTTTTGCTTGCTATGTTTTAACGAAGTTTCCCATAACTTTTTACACCACCAGCTTCGGTTTTGTTCTGCTGAGCAATTGGATGTTTATGTGTTACCAATACTTTCGCTGATCACATATGTAGGCACTGCAAAATAAATCCGACCGACACCTTTAAAGAATTTCAAAGTCGAAACCAATAGGCTGCTCTCTGCTGTAGGCAGATGAACAACTTATGCGGTCAAAAACTAAATTCAAAACGTGTAAGAAAATTTTTATTACAAAAAATAAAGCAAATTAGCCCGCCGTTTGTCGAATGAATTCAACGCGTGAGAACTTTCACTAAATCATGACTCATCAGACCAATAACTTTATTTAAAATTTCCACTGTGCTTAATTGATAGATTACGTTCATGCATTCAACCGCACTCTTAGTTACTTTTACTGAGGCGCCAACCTCTGACTACTGTTTTTGTTCTGCAGGTTGTATCCATCAGTGTCCAGTGACGCGAGCGTTCATGATGACGCAATAAGAAAATAAACATTCGTCGACATGATGGGTGGTTTTTCTTTGTGGGGCGGTGACCTTGTTAAGTGTTGCTTTTGCGAACTTGTCGCCCATCAGCAGGGGCGTAACGAAGTTAGTTGGCGCCCGGGGCAAGAAGAAAGTTTGGCGCCCCCAAGTTCGAACTGAGGTCTTTGGGAAACAAATGTACTGTATTGACATTGTTGTTGGGGCTTTTCGGCGCCCTCCGCAGGCATTGTGCCCCCGCCTCACTGCAGTGATTCGGCGCCCGGGGAATTGCGCCACCCTTTCCTCTCTCGTTACGTCCCTGCTCATCAGCTCCAGTTAAAGGAGCGATGAAAGAAACTTTCGGCAAAATTGTTCTTTTTTTCTTGAAAGTTTCCAGCCATATCATGGAGTTTCAAGAAACGTATACTCTTCGAAAAACAACCTCGCATTCAGACTACACTGTAGAGCTTAAAAGTCTTGAAAAGTTGCACCAGAGACATTAATGAAAAAATATTTGAACAAAACCATAAAAGCCCCAGACCCTGTTTTGGTAAAACAGACATTTTGTTTTTGGAAAAACAGAAAAAATACAGTTATCTTACAGTCTACTGATATAAAAATATCTCGCATATCCCGCTGCACCTTTGCTTCTACTCGAGTTTCTCTCAGCAGCTCATAAATTTTCTCGTCAATTTAAATAAAGTATTATGTTGAAGAAGTTTGTGAGCAGAACGGAAAATTCGTAAGTAACTTTCTTGCAAGTGGAACACTAACGGACGATTCCAGATAAATCTCTACATAGTCGCCAGTGATGTATTACTAGAAGCACGATACCGTGGGTACAGAACTTCTGCGGAAAGCGAAAAATATGTGCAACGTGTGCAAGAACTTTAACGCTTTTATCAAAAAATTATATCTACAAAATATACTTAACAGATATACCCTACGCTACAGCATGTTGAGCGCCAGTGTTTGACATACTGTTGTGGTTATCTGTAGCGAGATCAGAAAAACAATGTCTGAAATGTATTCCCGACCTGGTTGGAAGTAGAACGGTTCACCTTACAGTAACAAGTGAAATCTCAAGTCCCACGATAGGAGTCGAGTAAATTAANAAATAACAATCACGTTTCCAGACAAAGCCTACGCAGTTACATGCAGTGGCGTAACTAAGGAAGGTAAGAGGGGACATCTGCCCCCGGGCGCAGGATTTTGAGGGCGCCAAATTGAGATCGGTATGTTATGTAATAATTACAAGATGTCAAATGTCAGCGGATGATAATAATTACGATTTACAAAATGTTTAATGCCAGAGGCTGTTACCCCCGTTGCAAAATCTCATCAACTTCAGTAAGGTTCGTGAAGCGAGCAGTTACGAACATTAGTGATATTTTAAAGCGGACCTTCTGCCTCCGGAATTCAGCGCCCGCATGTTGTTTAACTGACGGCTGCGTCACAATCAGGGGCGTAACGAGGTTAGGGGGCGCCTGGGACGAGAAGCAAGTTTGGCGCCCCCCCCCCATGTTTGAACCTGAGGTCTTTCGGAAGCAAAAGTACTTTATTGAAGAAAGTGCTTGTGACATTGTTGAGACTTCGGCGACCGGGGAATTGTGCCCCCCTTGCTCCCCCCTCGTTACGCCCCTGGTCACAATGCTTTCAGATAGCCAGGGTTTCGAACTTTCCGACATCGCTCTCACGTTATATTTCGTCACAATGGGACGGGAATCCAACGATGGAAGTACATGCAGTATGCTACTACTGCGCATGTTTTTAGAGCAGTCGTTCTGTTTTCAAAAAAATATCCGATGGACCACTTTGCTATGCTGACACCTCACGAGAACAACTAGTCGAAACTGTATTGCACATAGGTGGTCTTACCCGTATGCGTACGGGAAGGCATTTTACTGTGGGGTCGGAAAAAATTTGCACTGAAAATAAACAATTTGCCTTGAAACTGACTTTTTTAGTTTAACCGAATGGGGCCTGAAACCTCTTGTAAATATACACTGTCTTGAAAATTTTTTCACCATTCAGGATTATTGAGCAACTTGCGCTTGCCCTGAAAAACAGAGTTTGCCCTGACATTTTTCATTGTATTGAATATATTTCTTACCATTCAGGATTTTTGGGCAACTTTGCGCTTGCCCTGAAAAACATAGTTTGCTCTGAAATTTTTCACTGCATTGAATATACTTTTTACATTCAGGATTTTTGAGCAACTTTGCGCTTGCCCTGAAAAACAGAGTTGCCCTGAAAATATTCACTGTACTGAATATACTTTTTACATTCAGGACTTTTGAGCAAATTACGCTTGCCTTGAAAGACAGAGTTTGCCCTGATTTCACTGCATTGAATATATATTTTTATCATTCAGAATTTTGAATAACTTGCGCTTGCCCTGAAAACAGAGTTTGCTCTGAAATTTTTCACTGTATTGAATATACTTTTTACATTTAGGATTTTTGAGCAACTTGCGCTTGTCTTGAAAAATAGACTGTGCCCTGAATTCACTGTATTGAATATACAGTATATTTTTTATCATTCAGGATTTTTGAACAACTTGCGCTTGCCCTGAATATGGAGTTTGCCCTGAAATTTTTCACTGTATTGAATATAGCCTACTTTTTACATTCAGGACTTCGAGGCTGCCGCCCCCCCGCCTCGTACACCTATGGTACATAATCTATTGTACTTTTGAGAAAAGGTTACAACATAGGCGTAGCCAGAGGGGACCAGGGGGTCATGGCACCCCATAAATTTTTAGCATATATAGTCATTTTGTGCTTTGTGAAGCGATATCCCAAACAAAACAGTGTTGTTCGCCTAAAATTAAACATTTTGGCCCCCAAAATTTTGAGCTGGCTACGCCACTGGGTTACCATTTTCAGAAACTTTTTATGTGGACCACTAACAAATTCAACGTTGAGAATCATTGTTTCAGAGCAGCGATGGAACTTACAGTGTGTTACAACGACAACAAATATGATGTTTAGCAAAATTTTTAAGCTTTGATGGCTTGGCAAACTTAATGTTAAATGAACTTTATGCGTTTCTGAAAGTAGTTATGACAATTTTTATTTGTGGAATATTGAAATAAATGCTGAGCTGACTACTTTTGCAAGATTCTAATTGTCCCTGTGCAAGAGCGTTGTATACGTTAGTTATGACTTTGAACTTTTCAGTAACTGCTACATGTGTTTTATATTAATTTGACCTATAAACTGCACAGCTCCACAGTCCCGTGGCCACGTGAGGGCTTTGGTAGCTTAGCCCCCCCCAAACAAAGCTTCAAGCCCCCCAAATTAAAACATGAAACACTATAAGTTAGTGGAATTTTTGTCAAATATGAATATCAAGCCCCCCCTGCACGAACGTAAGACCCCAGCACAAACCTAAAGTCCCCTATTGACGATTTTCTGCCGATAGTTCTGGGTACGCCACTGGCTACATGTACATGGAAATTATATTTGTTGTTGAAGAGACAATTCTAAACAAAAAATGAATGAGAACCATTCGCTATCACATTATTCCCATTTTAGGTACAGTAGCTCTGCTGGCTGTCTTGAAAAACAATCTCATAATCGCATAATAGATTCACACATGGCTTAAAAGCGGTAAAATCATATTACCCTAAAATACATTTAACGCAACTAATGACGGTATAATTTCAATCAAGTTTAGTACTTCTTCACATGCTTAGACAGTGGACTCCTGGTGTGAAGATTAAACAAAACCAATCCCACTAGTCCAGGTTAACCAAAAAGTTGTAACACTGTTCAACAGATGCAAGACACCGAAAGCCCAATGTCTAATAATTAGCAAAGCCTTTTTGCTTGTGATGTGTCCCTCTGTAAACATTTTCTCACTTTTTCAACTAACACTACAAGTTTAACCAACCTAAAATTTAAACTGTTTATCGATATTTTCTTTATCTGTTGTAATTTGAGCAAGCTAAATAGCAAACAGAGTATTGGCTGCGGACTTTACAGACCACATAGAATTTGTCAGTTTGGTATCTTACGCGAACGTTATACCACTGCGTAAATGTTTACTACAATAGAAATATTTGTGCTATTTCGTGATATACATTGAAAACCCAGCGCTGATAACACAGTTACTGTTTCAAAGCAAACTAGGAAAGTGCCCAATTTTCCCAGTAATCGTAGTTCCAGATGAGGTAGCTTGTCAGCTTTGGAAAGATGAGTTACGTTCAACAGTTCCTTCGAATCAAATGTTCTTAAACTTTCTGTCGCACCTCCTGCCTACTTTGAAATTAGTCATTGTTATTCGCGCCACACCTACAATCATCAAACTGTGAAACCTAAAGCTGATGTTTCTATGTTCTCATCAACATGAAACCAATTTGTGATATTTGATGTTAGTTTTTCCCCTTGCTGCATTTGTGTTGTGTCGTGACTTGACCCACAAAATTGCATGAATAAACCATACCATACCGCCTAGCCTCAAAATCATCCACTAAAACAATTTGCCATTATCATACTTAATGGGAAGGATGCAACTGTTTCGGAAAATAGCAATTTCAATCGTGGCTTCGTTGAAGACAACGCACATCGGTTTCACATTCCAGTTTGTTCCGAGATTTTGTCTTGTACGCTTTGTTTTGATTATGGCGTTTATAGTGAAATTATAACAAATTAACGAAAACAATGCAGTTAACATTTTCCAATATGTCGCTGCAATAATCGCGTCCCTCTGCGAATCCTTCACGTCCTCAATTTGAAAAACCCAGGATCTAAACTAAACAATTCTTCAGATTCCGTTAAATTGCGGGATTTACGTATCTTGATGTTGGAGCATGTATGCGTTGCAACTTCTCCGGTGGCGTTGCGCTGAATGCGCGATCCACCACGAAAGGAATGTGCGCGAAGAACAACACTCATATACGTGGCGCGAACAAGCAATAATACAGTGGTCGTGGCGCGTGATCTCTTTCTTGCTTGCTACCACTGTGTGAAGCTTTGCGCACTTGCCGCTCGGACTTTCCGATCGCAACATATGAAAGACAAGTGTGGGAATGAAACCACCACAAAGTTATGTCGTTTCAATGGTTCAGGTTGAAAATCCCAAAACTTGTTATAAAAACTTCATCCAGAGCAAAACCAGTACTCGTGCGTTGTTTTTATTGCTCGTTTCAATCGTTGTGTTTCCTTGAATAACGCTGATTCTTAATGACCAAAAATCTAACGATTGAAGGCTTGGGTTGCTCTTTCAGGTAGGCTCTCAGCACTCAGTTGTGTATTCAATGTCTCCTCTTTCTAGAGAAGGACCAGTAAATAGCCCTAGCTCAGGGGTGGGCGGTTAATTTGGCTCGAGGAATACTTTGAGAAGATCGCGTTTAGCGGAGGGCATACCTGCTAATTTGATCGTGAAGTAAACAAAAAACAAACAATAACGGTACACGGGAAAAGTTTTCATGAAAGCCTAACTGTTCTTGTGCAAATACACTTTATTCAGCGCAAGCAATTCCATGTGACATATATCACCTCACACACTTTTCAAAAATTTTCAGATTTTTCCTGAATGCTTGCGCGAGCCACATGTGGCCCCCGGGCCGCTGATTGCCCACCCCTGTCCTAGCTCATGTGTTGGATAGTTGTGGGAAAATTAATATGGTTAATAACAGTAGCTTTTCAGTCGTTAGGTAGGCCCGAGTATCAACGACTAACGCCAAAGAGGGTGACTGAAAGAGTGAAAGGACCTCTGCTTCAGAGTATTCTTTAATCTGTTTCTACTTCAATAGGCTCCAAAAACGGGCGCATTTATATCAAATGAGGACACAAACATTTGGGGGAGGCAGTTGTCCCTAAGTAGGGCCCCGACATGGGGAAGTGCCGCCCCGGGGCGAGTCAAAAAGTGCCGTCCCCCCAAGCCACGGGTTAAAACAAAGTCAAACCTTTCAGGACGGAATTATTTCATAACAATGCATCATCAGGCTAGATTTAATTTTGAAAATTTCATTGAAGTGAAATTCCGGGACATTTTGCTAACCGGGACAGACGTTCAAACCGGGACGTATGGTAGGTCCAACCTTAACCAAAATCTAAAACCTAAACCTAACGTCAGGTTCATTCGTGAAAGACCATTTGCTATTCCTTCTTTTCACCAAAAGTGCCGCCCCAGGTCATTCCCCCCCCCCTTGTCGGGGCCTTGCCCCTAAGTGTAGGCATACCATACGTCCCGTTTTAGCCGGGACAGTCCCGGTTTTCTAGGCTTTGTCCCGGCGTCCCGGTCAGTCAACCAAAATGTCCCGGTTTGGCATTCAGTCAGCCAGCATAGCCCTACACGAATCCTAGCATTCTGTGATTGGTCTACTTAGGCAAATTGCTGGAGTGATGTGTGATCTTGTTTCGTTGTGTTAGATCAGGGTCTCAAACACAGGGCCCGCAGACCGCATGTGACCCAAGAGGACGTTTTGTGCGGCCCGCGATGCTTTTTGGGAATTTCGTACGATTAACACTTACTTTATTTAGTTTATTCACCTGTCTTTAAAAGTGATCGGCTAGCGAGTAGAACAAGAACGGCTAGAACAAGTTCTTAACGAACGTACAAACGGCTAGAACTCATTTCCTTCTGCAAAAACCATTTATCATTTTCTCATTTCATTGAATCACTCTGAAAATACTGGTAGGCCTATGCAATTTTTCTTTGTCTAACAGCTTCTCATTTAGGCTTCGGTTTGGACTTTGTCTAAAAATTACTGTGCTGAATTAGAATATCTGTTTTTTCAATTAGCCATGGCGGACGCTCAGAATTGACAACCACTTGGAAACCAAAAAGTACAAATCTTCTGTTGATGCAGCAATGTAATGTCGTAATCTCGTGTGACACACTTCTGAAAACTGCTGATTCTGATAAGTTTGTACTCTTAGCAGCGAAAGAAGCTACTTTTGTGTATAACGCTGCAATTTACGGACAGTCTTTCAAAAGTTCGGATTGCAAATTTTGAGCTAGTTTCAACATTTTTTGAACCTAAATTTCCCATTGCAAGAACAAAATGTGAATCAAAAATTGTTAATTGCATTGCCCCAATGACTGCTGTTGAACTACGCCAAGAATTTGATAAAGCGAATTTTGTTTCCGTTACTATTGATAGTTAATCGAACAGAAAATAGCAGTGAAGCTGGAGAGCGGGGGCATGACGAGGGCATTGCGCCCAGGGCCGGCCCTTAGCAAATTGGACCGATTGCTTCCAATCGGGCCCCGCGCAAAAGGGGGCCCCGCGCTACGCTTACTGACCTACGCAAACTTGCACTTTCTATTGAAGCTGCTTATGTAGTGCCGGGGCGGGGCCCAGTATTTTTTTAAGCGTGGGATCCCTTGGCAATGAAAATCAAAGTGCACTCCAAGGTTTTAACACCCTTTTTCGTAAGAATTCGTTCTGGAATCGTAACAGTAGCCATTGTTTTTCGATAATGTGTAACCTAGTTTTTCTATAGCAGCTTAGCAGCTGGTTAAGGCAGAGAAGGTTTGAGTTTTGAAGCTGTTTTCTGTTTCAGATGCAAGCGTTTCGTATTTGGCTGGTCAGGATTAAAAAGCTGCTGCAAGATACGGTTCGATAGTTGTTGCTGTTTCAATAGCTACTGCCACTTGCCTTCTGAAGGTTAAGTGTAGTTCGAAATTTAAAGTGTGTGTTGCTTAGCCGGTCTTTTAATAGCATTATTTATTTTCATTCGTAGAGATCTGATCCTCCTTCCCTAATTTGTCTATCGCCCTCAGGATTTACTTGACCATCACCATTACCATGGCATCCGAAAAAAGTTTTTTTTTCTAACCTAAAAGTAATTAAAGCTTATTTGAGACAATGAATCCAACAAGAGAACCTTAGTATTTTGGCGATTATATCCATTGAATCCTAAATTAGCAAAGGCATAAAACTTGGACAAAATTCTGAGGAATTTTGCTAATGTTAAAGCACAAAAAGTAGGTTTATCTCAACAAATGCATTTTCCGTATGGTAGGCTGCAATAGCCTAAAGCAGTGCTTCCCAGCAGGAACTCAAATTTCAGGCTCTGGCTCTAGACATCTAAAGTTTTTGGCTCCAGTTCCGACTCCAACATCCAAAAACTTTTGGCTACGCCTACAAACTGTTTTGGTCAGTTGTAAATTGAAAAACATTGTCTTATTTGTACAATTGTATTATTACGCCAGCATAGATGAGGTGTCGCGAAATGATGCGTTTGATGGATAGTGGGACATGTGCCCAAAAGTTTGAAAAGCCCTGATCTACACACAAAGGAGTATGGGCATCGGAAAGATTTTTTCCAGGGGAAAGAATAGTGGATTTTTCCAGGTGGTGGCCAAGCGCATTTTCCAGAAGTGGGCCAACAGTGGTGAAATTTCACGATACCAACTCGAAAGTAAAAGACAAACATTTTTCTACTAAAAAATTAATAGGAAAATATGAAACTTCAAAATCCATGGAGTCTTGCTGTCACGCTTTTTCGTTTGTTGATATTTTGTAGCGAAGTTCAGGTACCTTATCTGCTGTTAGTTTCATTTAAAACATGGCCAATTGGCCTGCCGTACCCGTGATAGGTACCTGGCCAGACAGGAGGTATTCACAGTCCCATCGCCATGGGGGCTTAGCCTCCCCAAACAAAGCTCCAAGCCCCCCAAATTGAAATATGAAGCACCATAAATCAGTGGAGTTTTGTTATTTTCAGAATGTTAAGCCTTGCTGCACAAACGTAAAACCCCCTATTGAAAACTTTCTGGCGGTGGTTCTGGGCATTGAGTGTAGTAACTCATAGATTTGTTGGGTGTTACGGACATGGAAAGTCTGTGAGAGAAGTGAAACTGGGGGCATGCCTGTAGACAGCCATAGCTTGGCATTATTCCTTCGGGCCTCGCTCTTCCACATCACTCATAATTTCTACCATTATGACCCTCCTCAAAAATTGCTGCACACGCCACTGAATGAGGGACCGCACTTGCTAAAGCCGGCCCTTTCACAAGGGGGGCAACAGGGGCCGAGTTACCTTTTCATAAAAGTATTATAGGTAATTTTATGGTTCATCAAGATCGACTCGAAACATATTTATTGCAGCTATTCGCACACCCAGAAACTTCAGAACAGTTTTTTTTGTAATTTCTGTCATTTTTGAGGTCAACATTGTCGCTTAACAGAAACAAGCATTTGGTAACAGTGGCAGATTAAAGTTGCATGAGGCCCTTGACTGAAACTTAGAAAGGGGCCCCTTCTATATATATATGTATGCTGTATATATAAATAGAAACTTTTTGAAGATTTCATTGTCTTCAACCAGTGGTGTAAGAGGCGGGGATGCAGGTGGTGCAAGCGCTTCCTCAAATGTTTTCATTTGTCACAAATCCTGACAGGATCTCCAAAAATCGGGACAAAATCTGTAAAAATAGGAGCAAAATCATTGAAAGTGTTCACAAAATCCCATAAAATCGGGGCAAATTTCCTGAAAATATGGACAAAAGTGGCGCCCGATGTTATTTGATTTGAAAAAATGGCGTTGGAGGTCATTCCAGAAAAGTCGTCATGATCTGTGTGGGAGAAAATATTCGAATAAAAAGTTGCCTGAAAACTTTTCCCTTTTCGGAACAGTTGGGAAAAATTCGAGCAAAAATCTTTCGCAGTTTGGGGAAATTCGAGCAAAAGTCTTTCGCACTACCGAAAATTGGCCTGCTCCTACACCTGTGCCTTCAACTCTTTTACTGCTTCCCTGACCTACCGCTGTTTCGGTTTTCGGCATCCTTGGAAATTATGGCAAAATGTTCGTTGTGGTTCGCTGCTTAGTACATGAAACCGGTGTGAAAGTTATAGAATTGAAATCGCGTCAGATGAAACTGTTGCAATATTTGCCATATACTGGTCTAAAAATCTTAAAGCTTCATCTTTTTCAAATTGTGATGGCTCGATAATAGGCTTAAGAGTGTTTTTAAAGAAATCAGAGTT
>JGI24021J15306_10001549_pt1 | contig 22783 bp, 13 predicted proteins | sample Ectturendosymbi1_FD_15306 | JGI IMG/M metagenome (IMG submission 15306) | reverse complement strand
TATTATTTACCCAGAATGAAAACATCTCTGGGTCAGCTTTCTCTAAAGTATATTGGTCCGAAAATTTGGTCTAACATTCCGGAAAAATTGAAATCATTTTTGCCTTATTCATTTGGCAAAAAATGTAAAAAAGTCCTGCTATCTTGCCAGACTTCCTGTTGATCTTCGTTTTATATGCTTGTCACATTCTGTTTGATCTTCGTTTTATATTTTTGTCACATTCTGTAATATTGAGCTGATGCCACTATTTTCCCTCCTATCTACCGCTATAGTTACTCACCGCACCGCCTGTGAATAGGCATGCTTTTCCCCACTATTTTTTGTTGTTGTTTTTATGCTTATTTTACCTGACGTTGATTTGACGCTTTTTATTACTTTTATTACTACTTGTAAAACGTCTTCAATTAACGTTTGGTTTGTGTTAGCAGCAGGGCTGGCTGAGAGCTTGACCCAGGTGGTATTTCGCCAACCCTTTGTGATTCAACATGTTAGAACACGATTACTAAGCTGCGAAACATGAAATTTCTTATTTTTTTTTTATTTTTCATCACCATATAATCAACTAGTGATCGTTGATGTTATTGTATTTCCTCTTGCTGCATTCGTGTTATTTCGTGACTTGAGTCGCAAAAATGCATGATTAAAACCATACCATAAATTATAAAAATCAAAAAAAGTGTTTTCGAAACGCTGTTCAATAGCCTCTTTATCAATTTATTGAAAATCAGAAATAGGATTTCGTACGCTCTGGTGAAATCTTCAAACAAATTTACTGCAATGACAAAAAGTTAATTTGATACTTTCTACCAATGTATAAGCTTTACATTGTTGATTAGCGCATTGGCTCATAACCATTTGCCCCAACAGGCTAATGATGAACTCCAGCGTGATCTAAAACGTTTGCCTGTGATAAATGCATCAAGGTTTTCGCAGCACGATGTAAATGCGTTTGACAGTGGAGTTTTTATTGTTATCTTTGGAACAGTCAGCAATATTTGATAGTGAAACTGTTTTATCTCAAATGGCTAAACAAAAATATTGCATCAGTTGCTCGTAATTTTGTTTTTATTCATTACTTTGGATCTATGTGAACTATTTTTGTAAATACGGAAGGCGTCATAGAGAACCATGTTGGTTACGGCTATAAATTGTATTGTTTCAAAACCATATTTGTGTTTCATGTGTTTGCTTATCACTCAATTTTTTCTTCTCATTACTATCTATATTTGCTGATCCGCGCGTACACGACAACGTCCAACATTTACATCTTTTGAAAATGTTAAATGTCGCAAATAATGGCATTACGTTTGAAATCTGATATAACATTTAAAAATTCCTGTAGTTTATTTTTCAATGTGCTGCTGAATCTACATTGTTCAGCATCTTTAGAATTTTTTAATACGTTAATCATTCAGTAAAACTGTTGCAATTCTTTGGAAAAGATGAGAGGGGTTTTGAAGTCTGACACGCTTTCTCTCATATTTCATAGATCAACATTAATTAGTGAAAAGTTAATGATGGGCCGTCGCCAAATTGGAAATTTCAAGTTGCACAATCACAATTTATCAGTGTATTCCGTACATATACATTTTCCAGTATTCACAAGACGAGAGATGTTAAAAGTGAATTCCCATACTGCTCATAAACTCTATTGCTGCCTCTTCTATTCAAGGTTAATTTGCAAAATATTTTACATGGTGCAAGCAAAGCATTTGTTGATTGCAAGTTTGCTGACTTGTATTCAAGCCACCATAATCGCCGCATGGATAGATTTATTGGACGCTGTGTAATACGTTTGCCCCATATGTTTGTTGCCAGGATCCCTTTATCAAATAATATTACAATGATACAAAATATCAACGTTTTCATTCAGCACTTTTCCAAAGGATTTGACTGCGTTATTGCTGAACGTAGAATCGTAGACTTCAATAACTTGTCTCCGTTAGAAATAATAGATATCCTTGGAAATCATTATTGCATCTTGAAAATCTTGTTTGTGCCAATAGACCTCTGCAGCCTTCGTGAAATTGGATGTGATTCACACTGATGCTAGTCGAGTAAATACTCAGTTATAGTCAGCTCTCTTGCGGTAAAATCAAAGCAAAAACNACAANACATTTGTACTATCATTTGTTGTAGAACATCCATCCGGTAACTTATCCGGTTGAGCCTTGTAATCTTCATTTTACAACGTGAGTGATTTNACTGAACAACGACCCTTNTCTTTAAAGAGCGGATGTNTCACGGGTGGCGCTGTCTGGACATGGACAAAGACAACCGTTGAAGCAAATCCCATGTAGTTAGAAACTTCGCGCGATATTTTTGCTCCACTCTCCACATTTCCAACCCGATTAATATTTTTGGCACTGCGTTCGATGCGGATGTAATTCAATAGTATTTATCTTTTATGTTGTCAGTTCATGTGTTAACGGAAAAGACAAAGCAACGCTTCAGGCAAAGACCGTTTTTGTTATTGTGTGGCCCCTTATACTGCTTTATTCGAAAAGATGAAAATCTAAAACATGTTCAGAAACGAGTTAATGTCGTTTCATGCAAATGTCCAAAACGAAACCAAACGAAAAGCATTTTTCTGAAAAAGTTTTGCAGAACACAGTAAACCGGTCGTGCAAATTAATGTTATCCAGTACGCTTTCTTCCGCTTCTTCCTGAAGACACATGTATTGCAAAAGCGGCTTTTGAAGGTGCAGTTACCACAATAACATGTGTCGAGAGCTCTGCCTCGTGTAAGCTGATAATATTTCGTAACAGTGTAANATTTTCTTGTTCGGGATACAAGAACAATTTCGCAACATGATTACATTTTGGTGTAAAAAAACNGAACCTACTTACATTTGCATCATACGTCCAATTTTGATTAACTTATAAATTAACATNGACCGTTGGCGTGGCGGTGGCGAAGACGTCAACTTTCCTTCACACAACACAACTGAGTTGTAATTTACAGCAATTATGTTGAGTTTTACAATTTCATGAAACAAAAATTGGAAGAAAAATCATATGGTGAAAACGAAGTTTAGGTGTACTGCCAGAAGATACGCTTTGGCAGCTGATAAGAGTACGAAGCTAATTGACTATTTATTTCCTAATAGCGTAATTATAGCGTTTCCTCCACGTTTCCGTGGCGACTGTTTTCACAACAANCGCNTCAGAAAATACGTTACAATNTCCACTTTATTATATGTACGTTGCTTACCACTTCATAAGGAAAGATTGTTTACTTNTTACAGGTTGTCAACACACGTATACAAGTCAGTATATAAGTCAGTATGCGATTACAACGCCACGACGGAAAAGTGCTTNAGNAAACTTGCCACTGGAGTAATAAAACTGAAACAAATGTAAAGCATTGACTGTTCACAATTTTTGAAGACTGCGCCTGGAGTAAATCTGGTGTTAAGGCAAAGATTTATTGGGTCATAGCAGCAATGTTCACTATAAGAAAATTTTACTCCGAGCAGATATTGTTTTGTTGAGCGTGCAATTGTGCAACCGTGCAGACGCACAATCAGTGAAGTGTTTCAAGCGGTGAAGGGGCTGTATAATATCCCCAAATGATATTCAAGCGGCAAAAGGGCTATATGATTTATACCATATATGTGTTGTTGCAAGTGCGCGAGAATGAGATTTCACTGCGCAAATGGTTTGGAGGTACAGCGTATTTACGCAGTTGCGCACCGCACAGGGATAATTGCAGACTTTGAGACAAGGATACCAGCAGCTTAGTCGTGTTATGCCTGTGCTGATGTCAATTCCTTGGCTTTTCTGATTTGGCAAATAAACTTTTCCATTTTTTATTGGCAAACAATCAGAGGTAAAATCAGCCTTTGATGCAGTAGAAGGTTTCAATTAGTTTGAAAAATAATTGAAAACCATAGATAATTAGCTTTAGCAGCACGTTACATAGAAATGTGGTCAAAAGATTCGCCCAAAACCAAACTTTTCCTATGCTTCAAGGTGTCAAGCACCGTTTGCTGTCAGCCTGGTGCAGCTCTTGCTGCCCAAGCGCAGTAATTTTTAATTGCATTCAAAAACGGCCAATAATGTTGAAAGCACAATTTCGTGCATTGATATTTTCAACAAGGATTGCATTCGTTTCTTTAGCTTTGATGTTTGCTCGATGCTTGAAATAGATGCATGGCTGCTAAAATAACGTTCTCTTAGTCTGTGGGAAAGGTTGTTCACCTAAGCAAACCGTATTGTAAGTTCTTTTTGTACAGAAAGTTACATTTTTCGCAAGTCAAGCTCCAGTACAACTATCAAGAAAATGTCCTTTTCAAACGTTTTGTGTTTAATGCTCATGGCACTTTGCCACGTCCCATCCAACAGCCAGTTGCTTCGTGATTTAAGAACTGGACAATATTTGACCGAGCAGGATATACAAGAGAGAGAACGGAATAAATGCTGTAAGTTTATGCTAAAATCATGAATATTTTTTTTATGTGACATCCCACTAGACTGCTAAAAAATATTTTCACAAATAGTTGACTGCATAGTCACCTGAAAATATTACTTTGCCAAGTACGGCAATATATAACTGAAAACATTCGCATTACGATTGAAAACGTTAATTCACACCAGTCTCCAAACTCAGAGGAATAGGTATTTTGTTCAAAAAAGTCTTCTTTAGATAAATTTACGCACGCAGTAAAACTGCAGCGCAAAGAAAGTAATTTTTTAGAGATTCCACGGAACAAGTCTTCGCACGATTTCCGCATTGCTGTTTTTCAGTATAGCAATTCAGAAAAGTTGTTCAGGGGGATTTGTGCATTTAAGTTTTATTAGTTTTATTCCACATTCAACGTTCCTGCTACGATGGTTTCTATCTCACTCTGCAAACTTCCTTTGCCTATAAGATATTAAATTTTCAGCCTTAAAATGCGAAGACGAGAAGATATTGTGCGGCGTACCATCAATGAAGAGCTTTTGTAATCACACGCTTTTCGGAGCGATAGTTGTCGCCAAATGTCCGAAGATGTGTGGAACTTGCACGCCGTGCAGTATATCAGCGCGTTCTTGTGCCGGAGGTGAGATGCCTTTCTTGATAGATTTTTCCTGACTCTTGCGTTCACCTGTGGCATTGAATGGTTGCAGTAACCAGATTTCAGAGATTATCATCCACAACTATCAACGTTTAAACGTGCTCTTACCGCAAACTACTTTTCCTCTCTTCATTGTTTGCCAGCAGGCTTTTCATTGATTGTTGCGGATGTGCAGAAGCATAGTTGAAAAAAAACAATTTAACCACACTTGCGTTCTCGCGGTCAACCTGTACTTCGACGATTTACACAAAGAGATGTTTTTTCAGCTCCCGCGTGTGAAGACCAGGCCAGCAACTGTGGATACCTGGCTCCAAAATATTGCCATGATCCGGTCATGGGCTACTCTGTACGTTTCAAGTGTCAAAAATCTTGTCTCGTCTGTAAACCTTGCAACTATCAACCACTACCACCTTGTGAAAGAGGTGAGGGTTGCTTTTTAATTGAAGTAGACACCTTATATGGTGAGGACATTCATTCACAATGCAGAAACCATTTGAAGAAGTTTTATTACTATCGTTTCGTTTACTGCGATTTTTATTTTCATTTATACGTAGAAATTTGTTCAAAACAAAAAGGAAGTGTTCCTTGTTAGTATGGTCTTGTTATGACATACGTAACATTGCTGAACCTTCTACCAAGGCCTAACGCAGTTAGAAAAAACATTGTTTGAAAACTCATACTTAATTTTTTTTTTAATCACCAAGAAAGCAATGTGCTTCCTCTTCTTTTCCAACTGAACTGCTGTTCTTGAAACTTTGTCGGAAAATTCGCATTCAAACCTGCTACGTCTAAACCACCAAGAGACATGCACTCTGGAGTGCGCATGCAATTTTTATGTATTGACAGTAGCCATTATTTAAAAATCAAATCAAAGCCCACCTGACAGTGGACCTACATTCGTCAAACGGGAAACCAAGAAGTCCATTCAGATCAACCTTTTTCGGCTCAATATTACCTTCTGTGCTTTTAAACGTAAGCTACTCATTGCACATGCTGTTCTTCATCCACATCAGGCGTAATTACTACACAGTTCATCACTTTACCCTTTGGCACCTGGATCGGCAGCCTCCGGCCAGGGGTGCAGTATTGCTCAGCAAGACCGGTCGGCACAGAATGAATAGACTACAATTCATGATCCACGATTCTTTGTTGCACAAACAGAGTCTTTGAAGTATTTCCAAGTAATTGAGGAGCACGCGGCAAGAATAAACAGGTTGCACTCCTACGAAATATAATGCTGGTGTCAGCCGCTACTCCACCCCAAGATTGGACCATTTCATTGTAGAGAAACAAACTCAAGACTCACACTGATTCAGTGAGAGTTGCGTTAAAGTTACATGCAATTCAAGTTCGGTATTTCATTTTTATGTCTATCGAAAGGAATCCTTTCTCAGCTAAGAATCAAACACTAAGATCTTACAGAACATATATTTGTGCCTACTACGTCGGCATGATAAGCTCTTATTCAAATAGAATCTTTTTCATTTTTTATGTGTTTTTCTTCCACAACTTGAAAGCTAACCCGTGGAAATAATGTCTACCTTAAACCGGTCCGTAGCGCGAAACAGGTTGCTGACCGTTGCTTTTGCCTATATCTTTTCCCTTCTATAACAAATCAAAAAGCCATTTACTCATCAAATGAAAAGCATAATTGTTGCATATTCTTTTCAGCTTTTAAAGTGCAACATATGTGTGTTAACAAAAACATTCGTTCTTCAATGTCCATTATTTAGCCTTACTTGTTTGAAAAAGTTTATCTTGGGGGTATAATTATTCGAAGAGGTTAAGAGCTGTTTTTCTATCATCTCCCAAATATAAACTTTGGCATTCCTTTGAACCGCACATGATATTGCTTGCTTTTTACCTGTACATTTCTTGTTATATCCGCAGTGAGAAAAGGCTTTATGATTTATGCATGATCTCACGAGTTGCCTATATACAACCACAGAGTGCAGGGATTTGGAGCTAGGATGTGAACATTGGGCGTTTAAGACGAACTACTGTGAGGGCAGTATTTATTCGAAGTGGATGGCAAAGAATTGCAGACTGAGTTGCAAGCTGTGCACGAAATGCGCGACCTACCAACAATCCTCAACAAAAGTCCCAACTACAGCCAGACCAACTACTGAACCCAACATCTACCTCACATCAAGTAATGTCAGATGCTACGAGTGTTATATAACGTAACATATAACTTGGCATTAGTGTGTTTATGTGTGCTAGTTGCAACTATCGAATGGTTTTGTCGTGGAACATCACGGTGCACTGTATTCTTGCTTCACTAAGAATTGTAATTGCCTGCGCATGAGATATGTTTTTACTGCCTGTAATTTGTGAGTAGCTTATTTTGGATAAGTAAAAACGTATATTTTAGTGAATTTAAAACTGAATTCGATCTTCGTCTATTTGGTCCATAGAAACCACACCACTGCCAAGTATAGGCCGTTGTGTTCGGGGCCAAACAACTGGAGTATCCATTCAAGACCAGTGCTTGAATGCACATAACTATTACCGATGTCTACATGGAGTTCGGCCGCTCAAGTACGATTTCCGCCTGGAACGCGGTGCTCAATTATATGCGAACCGACTCCCTTTCCTTACTGAACATAAAACGTCTTCCATAGGTAAGAACCAACAAAAATGTATGCAACATGGAAAGCAGTGCTTTCTCTTGCATCTCCGTTCGTATTACCACAGATTAAACGCGTGTTTTCTGCTTGCTGGATAATTTTTCGTTATGACATTGTTAGATTTTTCAGTGGGGGCAGTGACGTAAATGACAGCTACGGCCGTCGCTTCCCGTCCCTGTATTCCTGATGAAGTATTCTGTGCTTGGTCGGGATGCACAAATAAACTGAACTGATTTTTTTCAATTCACTGGAGATGTTTCTTTGTAGTTGCTGCCGTTGAAGCGTTTAGAAGAAACGTGAGCGGTCTAAATCGCCAGTATGCAGGGGAGGATCACCAGTATGCGGGGGAGGTATGCAGAGGGAGGTATGCAGGGGAGGATCACCAGTATGCAGGGGAGGTATGCAGGGGGAGGTATGCAGGGGAGGATCACCAGTATGCAGGGGAGGTATGCAAGGGAGGATCACCAGTAAGGTTTGGTGGGGGAGCGATTTCAGTAATATTTGGTTGTCAAGTCTGATAATGGCTTTGCTTCTGCAAAAAGAGATGAAGTGCACCTCGCAAAACTGTTGTAACAAAACAATGGACGACAAAATGGCTTTATATTGCGAATGCTACTTTCTGAATTGCAAAAAAACATGGTGAATAAAGTTACTTTCGTAGGTTTTAGGAGGGGGCGATCGCCCCAAACATCCCACTCCCTGGATCCGCCTCTGCCAGTATGAACCCTTAGTAGGGAACAATTGAGAAACTACAGATGTTCCGGAAAAAGAACTTTTAAAATATTCTATAATTTGGCAAAATGTTTTTTGTTGTGTCTGTTGAATAAAGTTAAAAATAACTTTAGCGAATGGGTTTTGTGGTAACTGAAAGTAAATAAATGTTTTTCACGGCATTTGCATCATTTGGCTGCAACTACAAGTAGCCAGTAGTTTGGAAAAGTCCAAAAACCAGTTTAGAAATAAAAGCCGTTTTTACTTTCGCTGAGTCGCCATTCGTTAAATTTGTTTAATATCGGCCTATGCAGGTTACGATAGACCGATAGAGGAAGGTGAGAACATTTCGTGGAGACTGGATGCCAGCACCAGCACAAGATTCTCGGTTAACGAAGCTGTGGCTCAATGGTACGCGCAAGGGTTAGACTACGATTACAAAAGTGTGGAAGCTGTTCCCGATTCTGGTAAGAATACATTTTCAAGTACTGTGTACATAATGAAGAATAGAAAACATTTAAGCATGCCTTTATTGACAAAGAAAATACCTGCCTTTCCTGCTGCAATTTAGGTCTTTTGTCTGTACTTGAAGCGACATTCCAGCATTATATTCATGGCTTGTCTAATCTTTACAAGTGTGACAACACCATATCACCAACTCGCATGTCTGAGATGCAAACAAGGTTTAAATAATTCGTTAAAAATAATAACTTTTATAAGTTAGAAATAGCAATTAATTTTTCATTCACACTTTTGTTAATTCTGTTGAAACACGCCAATGCGTGTGTTTATTTAAGAAAAATTTTGAAAGTTAAAAATATCCTTATTGATCGTTTCCCTTTCACAGAGAGCTTCACTCAGTTGCTATGGAGGGGGACAACGACTGTTGGTTGTGCGCTCAAGAAGTACAAGGGAGAGGCATACGTGGTTGCTCGATATCGAACTGTTGGAAATGTTGAGAATGAGTTTTTTTTCAATGTTCCTCGGCCAAGATCAGGTAATAAAGGATTTGGGAATATGGTTTTGATCAAAAAACTGTCGCATTTTTTCATTAGCAACAACGGTGAAATCTAATTTAAGTAAAAATAAGAAACGCCCATTTCAAAAATGTTTTTGTCAACATATTCCTTTCAAAACAGTACGATCCAAGGGCAGCCCAAAGAGGTAAGCTTTACGATCTACGAAAAACGCAATGAAGCATATGTGAGTCGTAGTTTTATCCGAGTAGGGCGCAAGAGAAGTTTGAACACAAGTGGCTTTTTGAAGTGAAACGGTTTCCCTTCCTCAACAGTACCCTCAGTATGATGGCACAAAAATCGGTTCAGGTTGGCCAGGTGCTGCTGGAGCTGAGTGGCTGAGACTTTGAATTTACAAACAGCTGTATAAAAACCGTTGTTTTCACTGCAGTGTGCAGCCGGAAATGTGCTATCGGGAGCTGTCAAGGCAACAGCGGAAACCCGGACGACTGTCGATGCGACGCTTTCGATTATCCGGTGTGTACTGGGTACTGCGTAGCGAAATGCAAAAGACCCTATGGCTATTTCGGCGAATGGATTGACAGCTGCGAAGGTTCGGCAATGTGCACTTGCACAAATGAAAGAGATCATGCCAGGGGAATTCCCCGAGGAGCGATGTGCAATTAATGACCGGAGAAGCAAATACTCAATCACATGATAGCTTATTTTCTATCGCTTTGATCGCCAAGTGTATTTAAGAATCGTTTGACAGTGTTCCATTTTCTACCTAATTTATTTATTTTTATATATTTTTTATGTTGCACGTGGATGCAGATAGTACTTGACGACAACCTCCTTGAAAATCTTCAAACGCTTTCAGGAACTTTCGATGGGCTCAACTGACCCTTCTACTAGGTATAGCATCCCACAAACTGCTGCTATAATAAATTTACTTGATTTTTCAGCCTCTTCAGTCAAAAACCTGCCAGTAATCATAATCGATTCAAAACCTGTATATCACATTTGTTGGCCACCTACGGCGCAAGGGACACAAAAAGCAAAATGAAACCGTTTTTGGTATTATTGACAAATGAAACCTGTAAATAATATTTCGGTTAACACTCTTTGTCAAAAAAAACATCTAACGCAACAGTATTCTTTCAACCAACCCAGTACTCAGGTTTGCTTCCTCTTTATGCTCGGGATCCTGTAATGTCATTTCTTAAACGGTACCACAGTAAGCAATGCTATCTCTAAACCTCTCATTCAATTGAATGCAGCCCTTCTCGACCGATTTCACTACACTACGATAAACTGTGATTAGAACTTTTAAATAGTCTGTAGTCGACATGCATTCCTCGCTTCAACCAGAACCAACTGAAACAAGAGATTTAGTTACAACGCAAGCGCTGACAGCAATCTCTGAAGACCAGTAGATATAATTTAAGGTGTTTATTTGCTTTTTGTGCAGTTAATGTTTTTATACGTTTTTCTGAAATAGTAAAGATTCTGAATGAAAAACAAATTCATATTTTATGCTAAAGTAGTTCAGAGTCATTCCCGCCAGATTTTCTTAAAATATTTTTCCATTTCTCCTTCACCTCTTGAAGACCGAACAACCGCATTTTCGTTTATCTACTGCTCTTCAGCATCAGGTGCCCTGTGCATCAGGATGCAAACATTTGTTTATGCGACTGAGAGTTACGTTTTTTTAATAAAAGATGTAATAAAACTTTGTGCTTCAATTTAAAAAATGATGTATTCACTTTGCACTGGCAGGAAAAACCGAGGTTTTTGACGTTTGAGACATCCCTTTCATTTTTTGTAAATATTTACCTCAAAAATGTTTTTTTAGTTAAAGTTGCAATTCTGACTTACGCATGGAAAATTTAATTCACATAATATTTTCGGCCGACAGAAAGTTGCACATCTGTGCCAGTATTTTACGCAACTGCAAGACAATTTAAAGTATTGCTAGAATCTAAAATTATTCTTATCATTTTTGCTATATTTTGTTTTTTTCTGTGAGTTATCACGCTTGCTTCCCAATATCTAACCGCTATGGATTTCCTGGAAAGTCGTTACTTGTCTATTTCACATCATCCAAGTTTTCAACAGTAATGTAAAGATTGTCATGACGATAAGCGAACTAATCACTATGTTGAAAGTATCAGAAATTTCAACATATTCCTTTTCTCCAGCAAAAGCTTTGAAAGGAATTGTACAACGTGATTTGCTTAGAAACCTTGGCAAACGCATTTTTGTTACTAAAAGATTATACATTTGTGTCATAAAACCCAAATTCCTTTCGCTTAAAACAATGTTTCATCCACACACAAAGCTATATCGTTTCAGGAATACCTTTAAAATATTTAATATTTCACTTTCCCGCAATTAGGTGTTGGAAATTTAGACAAAAATCTCAAAACGTTTTCTGTTAAAGTTGCTGATCTAAGAAACAAACGAAAACTATTACTTGTAGCTATAAGAACGTTTTTATTATAGACGAAAACGTGATTGCAGAAACATTCAAAATTCTTTATATCTAAGAGATGAAAACATAAAACTTCACGGTATTGAATATACGAGCAAAAGTTCTGACGTTACTCACAATGGGAACAAGGTTTCACAAAAATTAAAGCAATATTGGCGAAACCACCTTTAACTGCACTTGTGAATTTTATTATAGTTTTAGTCTTATCACAAAAAAAATGTTGGGAAAACATTTTCTTTGTATACCAATTTTCGACAAATAATCAATGCGTCAGTATTCGAGTTTTCATGAAAACGTAGTCTATGGAACCCCGAATAAGTATACTAACAGAAAATATAAGGAGCGATGTAATAAACATAATTAATATAAATTAAAAAAGATGGCAAACACTAATAGGATGCGGCTTTTGACAAAACACATATTTACATACACAAAGAAGCAACCCTTCGTAGGCACTAAATGACATGCCTCAAAAAACCACATAGAAAAATCTGACTGATAAACAAAAAATGATATCCTAGTAAATCTGAACATGACGCTAAACTGCAGCCTGTGATGGGAATCAGATATTGTGGACTTCATTTTGAAGCCCGGACCGGTCCCGACATAAGTTTTTGAAGCCCGACTGAGGCACGAAAGTGATGTCCAATCACATAAACTGTGGAAATCAAAATATCTGTCATTTAAGCTCTTCAAGCTAGATCTAGCGAAGTTGTTTATTGAAACAAGTCACGACTCGCGCGAAGTGATTGGCGTGCTAATTTGCTCACTGATGTCACCTCAAAAAACGTGTGAGACTAATCTGAGCAGAGAACAAAAGAACGCAGCTGTGTTTGCAAACAGAATTAGCTGAAGAAAAATCACAACCACTTCACTCAGAAGTTATCGCGGTAAGCACAACAAATCTATGTCACGAAAAAAAGTCGTTACTCTGAATGTTATAAAAAAGTTTTGTATGCAGGCCCGAAATTGACCCGAAATATTTTGACAAACTTAAGCATGAAGCCGACATGAAACCCATCCCGGCCCGAAAAGCCTGGCCTGATTTACAACTCGATGGGTATGCAAATCGAGAGTTCTCCAGTTTTTGGGAAACTGAAATACCTTTTAGCCATCATTATTTTCAGGTCCATTTTGTTTGACCTGAAGCTACGAGCCCGAAAAGGGACCTAGCTTCGGATAAAATTGTCTTAAAAAGGGTAAAACTCTTCAGTCATGCAAGGCAATTTGTCTAGATTTGGGGTACCGTTAGGGAGGTGGGAAATTTCTCACCACTCTGTCAACCCCTGCAGCTGAACCTGATTCTGGTCCCAATGCATTGACCGCGTCTTTCCTTGAAACTCACGGGAATACGACCTATGTTTTGCTGATGACTGGGTGTATTAGTGACCCTTACCCTTGCCCGGGATCTCTTTGGAATTTTTCCAAAGCGATCATCCTTTCTCGTAGAAGATTTGCCACACATGCATTATCTAATGAGTTGGTTGACGCACGTAATTCTTTGGCGTAATGTGTTATTCTTAGATCGTTTGAAGACAAATTAAAGCTAAATTCTCATCAGTCAGAGAAAACCGCCAGAATGCTGTGAAATACTACAAATTGAAAACAAATTGGTGCATTTGCTTTGAAGGTATAACATGGATAACGCCAAATACAGCAAAGTTGTACATAACATATATGTGAGGTATGACATTGAATTTCGTATTGCGTAATGTACTAACCACTATATATCATTTGTCTTGGTTGTTGAGGAAAGAATGATAAATAAAAGCAATAAACGTAAAAAGTGCACAGACCGTGTTTAACTTTTGCCTACACATCAAAGTATCATTTCCATGCATTTTCAAAGCAAAACAGAAATGTTTCTCCTTAAGTGAGATAAAGAAAATTTACAGTGGGATTGGACGCACATTAGGGCACGCTGCGAAATCACTTATTTCGTAAGAATTGTAAATATTTGCATTCAATATGAACTACCTTTATTGCGCAATTCGTTTAATTCAAACTTTGGTACGAATACACTGCCAGCCCTTAGTAGCAGACTCACTAGACTTTCTAAACAGAATACATTGAAAATATAGCAAACGATTCAGGCAAGTCGAACACCAGACGATCTGCAAATTTAAATAAAGTCTTTCTAACTCAGCTACGTCCAACCCGCGGCCCAGTCGAGGGTTTTGTGCCGCCCAGTTTAGGTTTTCGCTGTGGCAAAAGTATCCTACATACTGACAACCTGTCCTTGTTTTGATAATTGTGAATTTAACATTTTTGATGCAGGTGGTCTTCAGTGACACTTGTACGTCTTTACCATTGCAGTTAGTATTTGAACACTTTCGGTATATTCGTGTAAGCTAAATTTAGCTTGCTAAGATCAAAGTAAGCAATTCAATGTGCAGCCGTCAATAATATGTCATTCAATGTGAGGCCCTGGTCAAGATAGTGACATACGTTCTGGCTCAGTAAGCCATTTCGGTTGGACGTAGCTGTTCTAACTGTTAACCAAGCATGTTTCAATTGCGATCTTTTTCCTCAAAGAAACCTAGACTTTCTGAAAACCTACATGTAAAACTATTTCTGCTCAGAAAACTCTTTTCGTCCTTAAGATGTTTCAAACGAAATATTTGAGCCTTGCCCTTAGCGTTCACTTTGGCACTTTCAAATAAACGGACGAATACCCGACAGTTTCTCAAATTAAACTGCGAAAGTGTTACCTCTGTTGTCGGATTATCTTAACAATTTCGTAAAATGCAGCAGATAACTTGTTAAGTACAGGAAATGTGAAATTCTCGCAAGGTTGGTGAGAGCGGAGTTTGAAATTGAAGCGTAGCATTAACCAACTGAGTACCCGAAAACAAATAAAATTAACCTAATAGGTACATGGATGGACCGTTCATAGAGATGTCATTTTTCGCAGCGTGATAAGTAAAGGCTTACCATTAAGGAAGCACATTTTTCTTTCGACTGGAAATGGCATCTTACCGACCAATTAAGTTGAAATCGTTAAATGGCATGTGCCACACAAATACTCTCCAGATTAGTACTTTTGTGTCGGAATTTAAATTCAGTTGCGCATTTAAACGAGACTCCTGAACCCATGCGAATTCGAATAGTATTTTATTTGTAAAAAGTGTAACTTGTTTCATCAAATTGTATGCTTGTTCAACTCCTAAAAGCATGTTTATTTGAAAAGCCATCACACAAAACGCATAATGCACCAAAACAGTTAAACCCTATAAGGCAGGAAGTACGTTTGCTCAAAAATATAATCTCTGCACTGAAACACATCTTAAAAGCTTGCTGAAGCGCGTCATTGCTTAGAAACAAAAGTTACAGTATATAAGGCAGGTGCTAACCCGAAAATGATGAACATTTTTGTGCGAGAATTTTTTTCACAGGAACTCACAATGANAGCATTGCGTGAAGGAAAAAGGTATCTCATGTGTTCGTGCAACTCATGGTGGGTAATGCAGCTAAAGCANATAGATTAATTACTCACTGTTTATCCCAATATTTCAAAACTACACTACATCTGTCGATATAACGCACTTGCACGAATCGCTNGATTACTGTTTGTTTCTCAGATTAATGCATAAGAAAGTAAATCAACTGTGAACTGGTGAGCAGCGATGACCTGACCTGCATACCTTAATAAAACATCTCTCAAGAAAACTGCATGTTTTCAAAGTTTATTAGTTTCGAAAACAAGTGTCTAAAAACACAATTAATTAAATACGTCTGGCATATTCGTAACGAAAGGGATGAATCCCTTGGTCATAACATACAGGCAGATATATTTCACTCAAAATCACGTATCAACGTCACTTTTTCGGTAAACGATAAATTAAATTTCACGTTTCTCCAACACAGCCAGGAACTCTCAGAGCAGCACTTGTTTCCATTGAAAATTCCTATATGACGAAAAATAAATCACCGAAGCAGATATTAATCACGTTCGATCTGTATCAGTGCAATGCCACGCGGGCCCGTAGCCAGGTTTTAAGGGTTGGCGGTGAATACATCTTAGAGGGACAAGATTTTTGTTTTTGTTATATGTTTAAGACAAACTTTTCTAGACACAATTTATATATTTAGAAACAAATTTTTCTGGACACAAAAATTTGGGGGGACACAAAAAATTTGGGTGGCACTGCCCCCGAATTCCCCGCCATGTCTGCGGGCCTGATGCCACGTATGTTAAAGTCCAAAATATTTTACAGCTGAAATGTTGTGAATAAAGGTTGCTTTCAAAATTAGTACAAAAAATTACTTATCTTGTTTCGAATGAATTGCTTTTGTGGTATGAAGCTGTGATTTCATAGGTTGTCAAGCACTGATGAAGCACAAAATATTGATGAAAACAAGCAAAACGTTACTGCAACCAAAAAATCTCATGATTTCAGAAAATTGATGCGAAAAATTGTTTCTCAATACTGTATGGTCAATAACAAAACGAAAATTCAAAAATCAAAATGCACTTCACCAAGGTGATGCAACAATAAATTGAAATAAGACTTTAAAGATCAATTAGCTTCGATTTCCACTTTTTCAAGCGAAGAATGGGAATGAACCAACGTGTCAAGCCTTCAACTTCGTGCTGAGAGGTTAGTGAACGATGATATTCGATTGTGTTGTCACAAGCATTTTGTTTCATCATATCTAACACTATCAAATGATTACTTTGAAATATGTTCCTTTGGTTTGTTTGCCGCTTTGTGCAAAGCGTATCGCTGCTGCTTGAGGAACCTGAGAAACAAAATTTCAGATTTAAGAACTAGTCACGTCAAACTTTAGATGGATAACAGCAATTTCAGCGAATTGATATTGTGTGTAAGTCGGCCGATAGATATCAACAAAACTGAACTAATTTCGTTACTTTTTTCTTTTGATGTCTAATCCATTTTGTGACGAAAAGCGACCAATGAGAGTGATTGTCTGAAAAATCGACCATAGAATGTCGCGAGTGTGAACAAGGACAAAAATGGAAAGGAAAATAACAGGAAATAAAAGAAGGAAAAATGTACAGTTGCAAATGGCATGTTTAGCAGTAAAGCACAAGATGGCGTTACAGACCATCTGTTGTGTGCTTTTTTTGAACGTCATTTTATTAATGATGTTTCAGGTCGAAGGTGAATTGTGTGCTGTGACAGAGACCGGTACAATCGGGTTTGTAGCTCTGTGGAGAGTATATTCTCACACACATGTATATTCTCACACACATGTATATTCTCACACACATGTATATTCTCACACACATGTATATTCTCACACACATGTATATTCTCACACACATGTATATTCTCACACACATGTATATTCTAACACACATGTATATTCTCACACACATGTATATTCTCACACACATGTACTCTCTAATATGGATAAGGCGTTTCATGTAGTGGTTCCCAAGCGATGTGACGCTGTACGCTGGGCACCAAGTGCTGTACTCTGGGGTGCTAAGAGCTGTTCATGCTTTATTTGTACAAGTCTAATATGCCATTAAACCTCTTAGAAAAATGCTGTAGCTTCGCCATTGGGTGTCATTAAATATTTTTGCACTTTCTGTAGCGTGCAGTTAAAAAGTAAACTTAAAAAGGTTAGGAACTATATCTTTTTGCTAAAGTTATCGTTTTGTGATAAGTGTATTCATTCTCTATGAATCTAATTGGAAAAGTAGTCAACGGGAACAGTTGTAGGATGAGTCGAAAGGCTAGAGAGATATTTTTAAAAACAATCGCAGAATATGATTCTGATAGAAAAACGCGTCGACTGGTGGGTTGCAGGAAATACAAACTATGTTACATGTACCTGGCGTCATAGCTGACGTTTTTAATTTTCGGTTTGATTGACGTCACAATCAAACTAAGTTGCTCTGGATTGTTGCCCACGAAACGGATGTGACGGAGCGTTGGTGAACCAAGTTTAAGGAAAGAGACCAATGCTTGGTACATCACTTCCGCAGCAACATGGAAAGGATGGCCGTCGTCTATCAAAACAAACGGAAAACAGGTCTGCCCAAACATCTTAAAACCGGACACAGCAAGATTTTATGCTTTAGTCAGTTTAGTGCAATTGAAGATTTTACATCTTACTTGAAGATATTTCGTCAAGAATAAATGAATGAATGAACATCTTACTCGGCAGCTAGAAAAACGGAAAAAAAACTTAAAATCACTGACTATTTCGTCGTCGACTTTCAAGTTTCTAATCAAATGTTGATTGATGCGAATTAAAAATATTTGCAGATTAGACAAATGTGCAAACAGTAAAGACCTTTCCTATCCAGCTTCCACAATAAAATTTTAAACGCTAATAACCTAGTTGTTGGTTGTTGAAATCATTGCTTTTTGAAGACCATTGAACATCGAAGCTTTAGGCCTACGCACTGCCAGTAAACAAATCCAAAGTAACGAAAATTTTAGCCATTGACAATTTGTCGCGAAATAGAAACTACATCAGGATGTCAACATTGTTTGGTAACGTTAATTAAATAATTATCATTTCACCGCATCACGTGATGATGATGTTGGTGCTGTATTTTCATCTTTGTTGTCCTGACCAAATTTTTAGACATGCATACGCTTTGTAATCACGGACCTTTTTTGCAAGATAGCCCAAGTACTGGAAGAGCAATATATTGGGCTTGAAGGGTTTCGTTTGCCATCTGGAAAATATTCTTGTACGTAGCGTGAAGCGCTTTGCGACTTTTTTTGTTGTCTGTACCGCGCCACTTTGGCACCACCGCGTGGATCACATGGCGGCACGGTAGATCAGCACTAGGTGACGCTACAATCTGAAAAATATTAACAATTTCTGCTGACAGTCAACAACCTTGTTGGTTGTTGTGCATAAAGCTTAAATAGTGACTTTCATAGATTCTTCCTGAATTCAATCAACGAAAAGTTCACGAAAAAGTGATAATACAATTTCGGCAGATATCAAAAACAAACTTAACCTATTTTTTTCTTGCCAGCAGATACATAAACAATGCCCCATAGTCAATACATTTATTAAAAACCGAAAATCCTGTCGCTGCCGCATCCTGTGAAAACTAAAACCTTGGGAAAAAATAGGCCTTTTGTTCATTTCAATTCTCTAAAATTGGCGTTTGGCAATTGAATCACAGTACCTGGAAACATTTCCTTGAATCGTTCAGCATTGTCACAACATCACGAATATGCACAAAATGGCTGATGTCACTGTTGATTAATTCTGCTTAGGTATCAACATCCATTAATTGCTTTGTTCATTTCATTAAAATAATGACACATTGACATAAAGACATTAGGTTCTCTTGCTGTTGCCAAAACAACATTTGACCACATTTTCCCAGTTCAAATACTAAACGATTTTTTATTACAAAAGAATCCCGAAACAGTGGAGTTGTATGCATTCAAGGCCGCAACCAGCTGACATTTTCGGGGGGTCAAAATGATTTTCGCGGTCAAAATGATTTTCTGGGGGTCAAAATGGTTGCAACTTCTTGTTGTACCTAATGACCAAACATGTTTTTGAAAATTTCGTGGGGAGGGAGGGTCAGTTGCCCGGCATGCACCTACACATTTATCTTTGTTTCCAAATAACAACTTTTAAAATGCAAATGATGAAACAATCATTGATGCGTCACGCTTACCTTGCTTTCGGCAACTGGCCCATGCATAGCTATGTGCAGTTTTACCAGTTTCGGAATTTCGAATGCTCCACGTTTTGCAACTGCCCACGCCAACTCTCCTGTGACGTGCAACTGGCTGTTGGTTTCGTTGACAATGACGTCGCAATCTACTTCTGTGATGTCACCTTCGTAAATCTCCACTTTAATTCCAGCTGGCGTGATTGTCTTTTTCAAATTAAGCATGACGTGAGTTAGTGATTATCATCTGTATTCCAGCATTTGTTTTTTTAATTGTTTAACATAGTTAAACATGTTAAACAATGTTAATTGTTAACATAGTTAAACAATTAAAATGTTTTGGAATCTGATCAGCATGAAAACTATTATTATTATATTTATTTACTACTGTGGTGGTCGCACTTAGATTCACAATTAAAGAACAAGTCACTCTTGCATTGGTAGAGGTGGTAGACAACTTGCCAATCAACAACCCGAGTCATTTGAACTTCATGAACAACCTCGAATCAATTTCCGAAAACAAATAGTCGTTTTTTACATAAATTAATATAACTTTCGTTCACCACCTTAGAAAACAAGCAACAAACAATTTCCTTCTACTGCAAACATTACGAAGACATTGAAATACTGTTCTTCAAAAAAGTGATCTGGAATTCTTCCGTTTCCAAATTACTGTACCTCAAAATGCAGTTTATGATTTTGTTTGAAATAAAATGGACTTTTCATCTTTGGGATGAACCACGGTTTAAAAATTTGGTGATCAGATAAAGATGTCTTCGTTTTTCGCACACGAGTTGTCGAATTCTGTTGTGGATGGAAACAAACAAACAAACAATAAAACAAAAATACACTAATGTAATTTTCTGCTTGCTTTTTCTTCAGGAAAATATGGTTTGTATTTCAATGCGAATCATTCCGAATGTGCTTCATAAGCTAATAGCAAATAGTAACTGAATTAAATCGATCAAACATGCAAATTTATGAAAATCATCTAAAAGAATTTGGTTGAAGCACATAAACAATAAAAGCTTATAATTAGCACTAGCTAAATTCGTTTTTGAATGAAAATGCGATTTGAGCATTGCAATTCCCTCTTGATTTTGACGTAATAATGCTCATATAATTAGCACGCACTTTCTTGACGAGATCTGCCAACATTTAAAACGTACCTTCTGGGGCCCTGACTGAGGACGAACTCTTGATGATGGCCATCTGGCGTAATGATTATCAGCAATAAACCTTCGATTTGATACCGCAGTTGCGTAGTTAGTGCTGTAGTTGCTTTCGTCAATGGCTGGAGAGCCATTGTAAAACGAGTGTCTTTCAGCGTTTGGACAATCGCAGACATGGAAGGTTTTCTCAGACCTGGGCCATCGAGGTGGGGGGGCTCGACTTGAGAACGGAGGAAGATGCATGACCTTTTGTTCATTATCTGGTAGGTATCGTAGAGACTCCCTCGAAAGCAAAGTGGGCAGTCGGCCAGAAGGCTGTCTTACTTCGTGAGCCATACCTTGGAAATATTTACATTAGAGAGGTTATGTTAGCGGTATCAAGTGTATTGAATGGAGCTTTTTCGATTGGATCCAAGTTGCACCGTGTTAAGTAAACATTTTTGATGTCATAATGGTCGTAATTGCTTATCCGTCTTTATTGCTTATGATTAAAAATATTTGACTCACTATGACACTGTTTGCTTGCGTTGTTGCTTTTATAGTCAGGTAACCTGATCGGACAAGGAAAAAGTGAAAGAGAAAATAACCATCTATGTGTCCTGAACTCGGCGCTTTTTCATTGCTTCCCTGTCTATAACCGCCACACATGACTTATTCACTTGTCGCTTCTGATAAAGTTTTGAAAAATTACTGTTCGAGTCGCACAAGAAGAACCTCCATCCAGTTCTAAAAAATACATTGCTCTATTATTTCTTGGTTGTCCAACACCAAACATTTTGACAAGCACTGCTGTATAAAAAAGCTTCACTCATTTAGAAAAAAGCAATGAACTGCCCGTCATATTTGTTGGAACGGCAATCCTGTTAATGTTACTGACTCAAAACGTGCTATGCGAGTGTGTCATTTGGAAACAAACAAATGGCTGTTAATAACATCAACGAATGTTTCTATCTTATCTTCCAGCTAATGTCCAATCACTGACACAAGCAGTTTTCAACAGTTTCTCATTTTTATGGCGTGTAAGAAGCGTTACGCTCAAAGCAAAAAAACTCAGATTACGTTTCAAGACGAAAAACGGAAAGTATCTCTGTTTGTTTCGATATCTGTGTTCCATTTTCATGTCTTTCTTAATTGAACAGAACGTCTACCCAACACTGGCNCGTTTGTTGTTATAACCTTACTTTTTGTTCGTTGGATAAAATTGTTTGCTACGTGTTCCTAAATGTGTTTTGTGTGCATATCATAAATTAATATGTCCTATCAACACAATCAGGCGCTTTAATTCGTTAAAACAGCCTGTACATTTTCAAAATTAATTTAGTGCATTTAATCCCTGACAACTTAACACGTATTAGCCCTCCAGAAAAGACAAAAGCAATAACCTGCATGATACAGATGGAATCAGCGAACACCAACTGGGAGTAGCATATGCTCTGGCATTCTTTGGCCGTTTGGCCATTTGCGCCATAAGAGATTTAAAATTCCTTAGTTTTACTACTCTCCTTAAGGTCACATCACCGTGGAAGTGCTACCTTGTTTTTACTAAAAACCAGATAAGAAAATTGACAAATTACTTATCTAAGAAATCTTATTGGTTATACCAAGTCCTCCAATCAGCATGTTTATATAGAAGGTTTTAAAAAAACGCCATTTTGCATGTTCAACTCCTACAATGCAAGACGTAACTCGATATGCTACGAAAATTGAATGATTTTAATATTAGCAAAACACATATGCTCTGCACGTTGTTATTCAACCGGATTTCCATTACACAAATGTGCATACCGGATCATTTACTAGGATATGCCAAAGCCAGTGGTGTTCCAAGGAGATATGTGAAGTATGAGTAATTTGAAATTGTATGTTGGGATGTTTGATGATATTTTGGTATCGTTTTTCTATAGGCGCCACAGTTTTTTAAATTACGGATTATTCCTATTAACATATAAAATTCCACTCACTCTCGCAAGGCGCATCCGCTCATCTAATCTTTATTCTCTGTATTATGGCTGATAGGTGCCAGCACGTTTGCGGTACTATAGTCGCAAGAGAGTTATCGTGTTATGATGTTAACACGCTCTCAAAGTATTGCTAGCGGTTAAATTTTGAGGAAATGAAACTTGTATTGTACTT
>JGI24021J15306_10001540_pt1 | contig 22841 bp, 14 predicted proteins | sample Ectturendosymbi1_FD_15306 | JGI IMG/M metagenome (IMG submission 15306) | reverse complement strand
GGTCCTTTTAGCACACCCCCTGGCTCCGGTCCTTTTAGCACACCCCCTGGCTCCGGTCCTTTTAGCACACCCCCTGCCATGATAAATTGTGAGGTCCCTCCCACACTTTGAAACCCTGATTCGCACGAAGTTGGTCAGCGAGACATAGAAGGGGTACAGGGGACCACACGTCCCTGTTGTTGGGCCGTGTCCAGGGAAAACAGATCAGCTGCAGACAAAAGGAAGGTGTGTGTGGGGGAAAGAGGGGGTGAAGGTGCGTCAAGAAAATTTCTGTTTCCGCTTCGGAAAAAAACGACGACCTTTTTTTGGTCGTCGTTTTTTTCCTTTATTTTTTACAGGAAATCAGAGAAATTTTGACACTTTGCGTTGATTCGAGACAGACTTAAATAACCGTTGCTTGAAAGTTTCATCATCACCTTTAATCGCTTCCGCCCCAGTGTTAGAAAATAACCGCGGTCACCATAGCAACGGTATGAGTTTCCATATAAACCAAACCTGGTCTGAACGTGTGTTGTGTTCCCACGCAGGCCGGCCACTTCTCCAAAGCTCTGGAGCTCGCCTTCGAAAGTCGACAGTTCGGAGCATTGGAATTGATTTCACAGGAACTGGACGAAACAACGGATCCTGTGTTGCTCGAGAAATGCGCGGACTTCTTCATGGAGCACTCGCAGCACGGCCGTGCTGTCCTGATGCTGGTGCTCGCTGGCAAGGTAGAGATCGACTGTGCGCTGGAGCTTGCAGAAGTTTCACCGGCAATTCGTCGCTGCGTTGCAAGAACGAACTTTAGATTTTTGTGAACAAACACCTTCTCAGCAAAACCAAACAGGTGTCCATTCTTAAAATTTGTACAGTCGACACTTACTTCCACTGTAGCCTGAAGACAAGTAAGACCTGACTCAAATCAATGTTGTCAGGCCCGTAACGAAGGGGGGGCTTCGCCCTCCTGGAAAAATGTGTTAGACATAGTTTCAAACTATTTCGTTTCTAATCGTACTTTTGGGCCCCCTCAGAAAACTCTTCGCCCTCCCTGCTGCCCCAAGACGGTTACGGGCCTGAATGTTGCCCATATCTTTTAATTTTCTCTTGTGGACAATCGAGTACAGATCAGGTCTCAACAAGATTAGAAGTTCACAATGAAAGTAAGAACATAACCCGGTTACCCGCAACACCATATCGCCGATGGTGACGAACGGTCTGTGTGAATGTTCGTACCTCGGACTGGTCGCAACAAACCTGAAGTTCTGCTCTGTGCAAGCAGCTGCCGTGGCAGATTCAGAAAAACTTTAGTGATTGGTAAATATTCGCCATAAATAGATAACCATGATAGTTGAATGTTGTTGTACCTTTGTATCATGACGTCAAAGGGGAACCCCCGGGGCTACGGGCGCGTGTCCCCTTAAACCAGGGGTTCTCAACCTTTTTTCTCCCGTTTACCCCTTGCCAGCTTCCTAACATAAAATTTACCCCGTGTGTTTTTGTTTACTCACTAGCGCTGTAGAAAAATGTACAACAGCATCATTAAATTTACCCCCAGGATAGGTAAAATTTACCCCCGGTTGAGAAGCCCTGACTTAAACCGTGTACTGTCAGCAGATTTGCAGTTACAAGTTTAGAATTGATTAGTAATGGATGGAGAAATTCCGAAACGTCTTTAATTTGTATTTTTAGTGTAGATTTGGGTTTTATCTGAACTCAAAGTAGATGGCTTTCTTTCGGAAGACCCGCCTTGGCCACAGAATCTTATTCTGGCAAATTTGCCCAAAGATTCCATGGCCGTTGGCCATGACCGCACTCACAACAAGGTGCTTGTGAAGCGCATCACTGATAAAGAAATAAATTCCATCCTGACATTTCTTTCAGTTTGAAGAAGCCATTCAAGTCTGTGGCAACAACGATGTGCGGTTGAACGAAGAACTGGTTGAAAAACTCACTGTTCCCAAAGATGCGATGAGCGAAGGACAGAGGTTGGTGGACTTGTTTCCCTGCGTTTTGATGATTCGTTGTTTTTATTTCTCTACTGGTTTTGTTGAAGCTACATGTAAAAAAACGACACAGCTCTTTTGTCACAACAGAGAACGCTTGTTGTTTCGTCTCGCCGACTTGTGCATGAAGCAAGGGGAGTACCACCTGGCCTGCAGGAAGTACACGCAAGCTGGTGACAAGGAAAAGGTTGGGCCAGACGATGATTTTCGAGTTCTTTCATTTACATAATCTTTTTATGTTTCCGATTCTTGTCGACTTCGTTTATTTTGATGTTTAAAGTTGTTATGCCATGTCTGAAAGAAACGTTTGTAAGCATTGAATGCAGATGTGGTGTGTTAGTGACCAAAGAGTCGACGTAAATGAACTGTGTATCAGGTTTAACTATGTTATAAAAACACTGTCTATCGAAGGAAATCCTTTCTCAGCAAAGAATCAGACACTAAGATCTTACAGAGTATATATTTCGCCTACTATGTAGGCATCATCAGCTCTTATTCAAATAGGGTTATAGAAACGCTTAGCATTTCTGAAGTTATATTTGAAAAGTTTTGGCTTGTGGTTGCTTGGTCCGTTGATTTAAATAACAGAGTACTTTTGGCAAACAACAGTGAAATTAGTGTTAACGCAAAAACTTTTGAAGTTATATGGTATTTATCCAAATAGCCATTTACTTGAGTGTCAGGCTGAAGATAAACGCCCGCGTCGAGTTGCGCTGGCCAACAACTAAATTATTGTTAAGCACCTTGCTGCCCAAATCGCCAACTGCGAAAAAATACTCGAGTCATTACACCGTGGGCTTCAGATACGCATCGAAGACTGCGCTCGCCATCAATCTGTGTGCGACTCGTGGTGCGGGTCTGAACCCGAACCTGACTCGACTTCACTGGATCAGTGTCTCGAAAACTGTTGCTATTAATGCGTACTCGAAACCCATTGACTCGGCATCGACCCTGCTACCATTACTCGTTTTAACCCGTGGGAATTATTTGTCACGACAACAGTTTGTAATCCGGATTTTGCTGCTTCCCCCCTTTTTTTATCAGCAGTGGAAGTTATTCACAACTGATAGAAGCTGCCTCAGCCACTTCTGATTGGCTGATGAGCGTATATTTGATTTAATGAAAAAATAAACGTGCAGATATAACGAGTACAGGTGTAGCACCCCACGTCAGGTTGTCTGCCGTTGCCTAGCAACAGATTTTGAATCTCGCCAACCATCGTCCGCAAATATTCCGCAGGCGATGAGGGCGCTGTTGAAATCTGGCGACACGGAACGGATCATGTTTTTCGCCGGCGTGTCGCGGACAAGGAACATCTACGTCATGGCCGCGAATTACCTCCAGTCCCTGGACTGGCGCAAAGATCCCAACATAATGAAGGGAATCATCAACTTCTATACGAAGGGTCGCGCGTTGGACTCGCTTGCTGGTTTCTATGACGCATGTGCTCAGGTGACGTAGCCCTGTGACAATGAGTGACGTAGCCTTGTGACGATGAGTGACGTATCCCTGTGACGAACTACTGGCTTGGCTGAAAAAAACAAGAAATTTTTTTGTCGTCAACAAGTTTTTTCTTTTAATTTTTCACCTTTGGCTTCAGATTTTCAAACTGAGCAACATCTCATTCAGAGGCTCCAGTTGAAATAAATCCTTAGTTTCAAACAGTATCTGTCCAACTTTGACGGTCGTCTGATGTTTGGCTTTGAAGGTGGAAATCGACGAATATCAAAACTACGAGAAGGCTGTTGGAGCTTTGACTGAAGCTTTCAAGTGTCTGACGAAAGCAAAGATGGCCGACAGGCAGCAGCAAGAAGGGAAAATCACGGACATCAAAACACGCATTGCGCTGATCAAGAAGTTTATACAAACCAGGAGGTGAAAATATATCTTCGGTTAATTTGTTCTGTATGTCGCTGACATTGTTCACTGGTGAAGCGCTCCATTCAGTCGAGGTACTGCACTGAGGGGTCAGTCGCCCCCCCCTCTCCAATCTTCTACCGTCGACTGCTGTTCTCATTCAGCTTTCAGTTTTGTATTAAAGCATTTTTGTTGTTTTGTCTTCAGTCTGAAGTAAATCGTTCACCGGTTTCGAACGACGTGTTATATTTCAAAGCTTAAGTTTGTTTAATGCTCAAACCACTCTGAGCCCAATCATAGCGTCCGGACCCAACCTACATTGCAACTTGACATCCTAGTTTCAAAGTTAGAAGTTCAGCATCAACTAAAACTCCGACGGTCGGGATCGACATTTTATCGAAATGCTGTACAAGCTGGTGGACATATTTGAGGATAAAACTACCTTTCCAATTGGCATTTAACTTCTCGTTTGTTTTTTTTGGGGGGCGGGGGTCAAAGTTTAACTTCCGAACTCGCTACTCCTGCTTTGATGTCACCAGAGTCCGTTGACGTCATTGCGCTGGGGCGATCGAAAAGCGCTGTTCTGCTGAGCGCTTGTTTTCCGAACAAACCCTGTTCGATTGTGCATTGTGACGTAGACAACCGTCAAACATTCCTTTCGCAGGTTATTTGAAAGCGATCCGAGCGAGGCAGTCAAACAATGCCATGTGTTGCTCGAGGAACAGGATCTGGAGTCATCTGTGCGATACGGGGATGTGTATGGAATGCTTGTGGAATACTTCGCGTCGCAAGACAGCTTCGACAAGGTTCGTTGCTTAGCAACAATCGACCGTCAATTGTTCAAATCGAAGATTCTCAGTGAACCCAGCGTCACATGCGTCGGCAGCGCCAGCGATAAATTGTATTTGGTTTGGCAGAAAGTTTCGAATATGTTTTTTTTTATATATCAAGTGACTTTTTCTGTATCTCGTAGTAACGATAGTTTTTAGCTGAAAACGTAAGTAGTGGATGTCTCTTGGCTTCACATCCGGCCACAACGTGAATGGTTCCATGTGAAGGTCTCGGCCCACGAAGTGGTCTCTGATTGGTTGGAGTAGGTTTATTACGTACCTGCCTGTTATTGTGCCAGGCTGTGTTCCACTTAACAATGCTGAAACGTTTCTTTCGTGCAGTTTTGCGTGCTGACGTATATTCCGTAAGTAACATAGTCGTTTATACAAGTTGCACGTGTCACTCACAGGCTTACCAGTACATGCAAGATCTGCGAAGCCGTCTTCCGACCATCAACCTGTCCTACTACATAAACATGCGCACCATCGAAGCTGTTCATACAGCTGTGGGGGTCCCAGTTAGGGGGGCACAGGGCTATGACAATGGTCCCGCGAACAAGTTGATTTCGAACGGTCAAGACGATGTTGAGGATGATGAGGTCACAGAGGAACTTTATGACGACGACAATGGCAACGGGTTCGGTTTCCGGTGACAAGTCTGGTTCCGCCTGATTCGTTGAAATTGAAGCAGAGGAAGAAGTGGAAGAACGGATAAGAACTAAACTAACAAAAGTCCGTTGTGGTGCAGCTTGCTAAACAAGTGCATCACCTGCTGAAAGCAATTTATCTTGTCGACGATTTGTCCGGCCACCGTCTAATCTCACACAGTTGCAGGCACTTCGATATGTTTCTTAATCCGCTAATAGATGAAATGCGACACTTTTGTTAACCGTTCAATGCCGCTTTTTTACGCAAATAAATTCTATTTTAAGTCAGTTCTTTAACGGGATTTGTCCCATCGAGACAGAACCAGAACCAACCTTGTTGCAAAATATCGACCTGCACTGAATGTCTGAGGCCTTTCGCAGAAAAGCAAGTTTGATGAGTTGCTGCTGGACTTTACCGTCGTGAAGACTCAATAACGCTGTGCTCGTCAATAACACCGATAGTCCCTTCTGCTCAACGTGCACTAACAACTTACAAAAGAATTTCTTAACCCAGCGTCAGGTGGGATTATTTCACCTCCGGTTGTTTCTCTTATCACCGACTCGCAACATTTGCGCATATGTTGCATAAAACGGGTGAAAATGAGTTTTTGCGACAGTGAGTTTAATCGACAAAAGTCGAGTTTCCACCAGAACCGTCGCTAGAAAGTCTTCAATAGGGGGTCACTGCGTTTGTGCGGGGGGCTTGACATTCTAAAAATTGACAAAACTCCACGATTTATAGTAGTTCATATTTCAATTTAGGGGCTAAGTCCACCAAATTGAGAGGGCTAAGCTCCCGTGGTGACAGGACCGGCTTCCATTCAGCCAGGACGGTGATCTCCACATCCGGGTTATTTCCAGCCTTTTTGAAAATAGCGTTCTCATAACACAAATGTTTTAGCCTCGAAGAGAACCTCATTTTTCAGAGAGTTTTTATTCATGGATAAAATATTTTGCTGCACCAAAACATTGTGTCACACCCCATTAAATTTTGGATTTGCTGCGCATATTCCTAGAATTACTAAAAAACGATTAGTCGAGATATCTGTATGTGGGATCTTTGTCAAAATTGATGTACTGTACTCCCAAAATCGTAGGAAAGTATGTTCCACACGTCTGTTTGCTATTATGCGTACGTTAAGGTCACCGTAGTCCATAACTATCGGAAAGAAAAGCACAGTATGCGATAATCTATGGATGAGACCTCCTTTGAANAACTGTTTCATGAAGAAAGCTGTTTTGTTCAGAAGCACCTTCTAGCAGAAAGTATGCNCAAAACAACTAAAAATCACTAAAAGCCAACTACACTTGTGTATATAACCAATCCTCTTATATCACAAGAGTTAATCCGTAAGTACTTTGTGACTCCTTAGAAAATTGTTCGCATTCAAGTTTGCAGGTAGACGCTTCAAACTTTGGTTCGTATTCATGCCATGGACTTATAATGTAACCCAACGTCCCACAATAAACGCCTCGCAACCCACAGTTGAACAAACGATTGCAAACGACAAGTGTAAAAATACCGAGGAAAAAAGTTCAGCGAATTATGTCACGGTTCATCAAGAAAATGAGATTCTCCTGTGAGACTTCACTTGAGTGACTTGCAAACACGCGAAAATTGAATGTATGTAATTAGTGAGACACCAACCGTCAAATTAAATGAGGTGATATGTCGTGAGTCAAACATGTGTCAAATACCCAGGGACCGAGTTTATGAGGGGGATTGGGGAGACATGTCCCCCCAACTTTTGGACAGGGGAAGGACATAATATCTTTTATCCCCCCAATTTTTTGTCATAAAAATAATGTAGTTGTGCAAATTTCATGGTTACATTACTGTTGGAAACGTTTCCCCAGCATAAAGTCAGGGAACAAATAAAAAAATGAACATTATCACCGGATTATCTGTAGACACAGCATACGGATTTACTATGAAAATTGAATTGTCATGATTGTTGATAATTGAGATAGTTAATTTGAATCACCGAATTGGTGTGTGCATAAACTTCGTTCAATCACAACTTCCTGCACTAGTCTGTAGCCTGAAATCAGAATACGGTTGCCACCAGGCGCGTAGCCAGGGGGAAACGGGGGCAATGTCCCCCCAATTTCAAATTTTCAGGTAACTAAAATATTAATACTTCAGTGCAAATCAACGAAACTGCCTCACATATCCTACTTCAAATACAAACTTGTATCTGACCTTCTGNAATCAACGACCGCAAGTAAAAACAATTGAAGTAACGCTTTTCGCAGCTGTTTTTGGCGCACCAGCTTGCTGNATCCCACCTAATGGTTATGTAAGCTTCATTTCAAGACCATCGCAAATTTATCTTTGATCACCGTGTGTGTTACAAATATAACATATCCTTGTTTCCGCTGTCAGCGTAGCTTTAAATCAATATCGTAGATTTTTGTTTTTGCACAGTTCTAAAACTACATGCGTGAATGTGGCGGTGATATAGGCTACATTTTATATTAGAGCGGGAGCCCAGGGTGTCTAAGTTGGCTGGAAAGGTAACCAATTTCTACTGGTATCACATCATCTAGTATGGCTTCCTGTGCAAGGAACTGGTGGTCTGCCGTGTCACAGCTGGTGGGTGTGGTCATGGGGGGTGTTTAACTGCACCCCCAAAATTGAGCTAGATCAGCGGAAAGGTAACCATTTATAACCTGTTGTAAGATGTCCAGCATAATCCCACGAATAACAAATGACCAATGCCAGACGTTTTAAGTGGTGGGGCAACCCCGCCAGACGCCCCCAAAATGGCCACACCAAAACTGAGCTAGATCAACTGGGAAGATAACCACTTGAAACCCAAGGAACCAGGGGCACCAGATGCATGAGAGTGTTTATAGCACCGATCACGTCGCCACGGGGAGCTGCTGGGGGCTTAGCACCCCGAACAAAGGTTTGAATCCCAAAAATAGAAATGGAAGCACAAGAACACAATTGCTTTACCCACCGACCCGTTTTCTGTTCTGTCATTTTTTCAACCTGTTTCTGAAATTGCGTTATCGCGATACCGTCGCGGTTTGCAGAAATAAGTGAATGGAGGAGCAAGGCAGTAGCCCATAACATTTATTCACCAAGCTTCACACTTTCATCTGTGACCAGAAATAACCTTGCCTGATCATTTTTCTTTCGTTTGTGATGCAGTAAACGCGTTTGAGGACAAAGCGTCAGCATTCATTGTTTCGAGTGTTTAACGTGACGTTGCCCAGTTGTGGTCGTGCAAAACTGCGACTTGTACTTTATCAATGCAGTGGCGATTCTAAGGGACCTGGATGAGCCATGGCCCTCCATATTTTAGGTTGACCCCTCCAGTTTTTTTCTTAATTTCCTGTTTAAGTTAATTTGGTTGACATATAAAGTAGATAACTTTCGGCCAGCAATTTGTAAAACGATAATTTAGAAACTCTCTAGCCTGCATTCAGTATTTCCTAAATGCATGATGAGCTATATTGTTGTTTTTGATGGTCGGGAAACTAGAGTTGCTTATGACGACACACACTAGTGGTTGCTCCGATCTTGCGTGAAATTTAGTCAGACCGCGGTCGTGGTGTTGAAAAATTCATTTCGAAACTAAGAAACAGTCGCAGAAGTGGGAAGATTGATCTTTCGTGCATTTCAATGTGAGATGGAACTGGGTTATATTACTGTCAGCAGATTGTTGCTTGTCTCAGTAGCAAAAGGTTTCTGAAAGCATTAAGAATTGGTTTCAGTTGATTTATCCAAATTTATCCTGGCTGCAGTATTGCGTTCTGTTGCCTTTGTGTATACAACTTCGAAACATTGTGCGTAAGTGGTTCGTGACTACATTTTGAACTCTATCCACATGTCCTGCAAACCTTACAGAATTTTGTACGGATTTTCTGTGATGATTCAGCAGGGACATCTAGAACGGAGTTCTAAAGGGATATCTAGAACGAACGGAGAACGGAGTACTACATATCCCTGTGATTCAGAAGCAATTCCTTCGCTTATTTCAGCTCTCTGCCCCGGAGGTCAAACATTTCTATCGGAAGAGCACTTGAAAGAATTCTCAAATCATATTGTTTTGCAACATAAACTCCTTTGATGTGTGCATGATGAAAAATAGTAAGCATTCACGAATTGACAAATAGAATGCATTCAAGTGCTTCATCACCATAACCTGGAAATGGTTGGTTGCCCACTGATTATTATGGTTGCGTTGCGATTGAAGGACTGCTGCAACCAAACTGGTTTGATGGGCCAGCAATTCCACACAATCTATTCAGAAAAGAGGTTGGAAACCTGGCTGTTGGATGAGCCCTCTGAAACAGAAAGCTCTGATGAAGTAGAATGGAATGAGGACTCAGATGATTCCGATTATGAATATGATGTTTATTAATTCGTCAAAGACAATGCTGATTGACGGTAACTGTAGCATTAAACCTGATTTTACAAAACCAACAATAAATGTCCTTCGGTCTTTCTGAGTGTAAGAACAGGAACATTATATATTTTGGGTAAAACAACTCTTGGATTTTCTAAGGTAACATCAACACTGCGATGAACGTTGTCTATGGAAAGAAATCCTTTCTCAGCAAAGAATCAGACACTTTAAGATCTTACAGAGTATATATTTCGCCTACGATGTAGGCATCGTCAGCTCATATTCAAATAGAATCTATGAACGTATGACTTGTTATAGATTCATATCTTAATATCATTGTGTGCACCAAGAAAATTTATTTCTGGGTGTACTGTAGGTTTTCTACCTGCTCAATCATTCTTATTACGTCCTCGGTTTGAGTACGGACATAAAATAGGACTAGACATTGGTTTGTGCAGTTTGTCTTGCTAAAACAAAGACAATGGGTGAACCAACACACTACTCAGGTCAATTAACTTTGAGGTAAACCGTTACACCACATCACTGGGTCGAGTACATTGTTAAAGTACAAGTCGCACTTTTGCACGACCACAACTAGGCAACGTCACGTTAAATACTCGAAACAATAAATGCTGAAGCTTTGTCCTCAAACGCGTTTATTACATCAGAAACGAAAGAAAAATGATCAGGCAATGTTATTTCTGGTCACAGAGGAAAGTTTGAAGCTTGGTGAATAAATGTTAGTAACAATATTACATCACAAACAATATTACATCACAAATGATTTTAAATCATTTAACTGCAAAGAGAAGAGTCAGCAGCAAAATCTAACGTACAGTAAGTAGCAAGATGATTTTTATTATGTCAGTGCTGAGGGAATTGACACTGCCATTAATTACAGATACTGAGATAACTTGAATAGGGGTGGATATTAAAATTTAGGGGCAAGCTCTCAGAAAGGGGCCCCAAAACATCGCCATTGCGAAAGGTAGATGTAGGATTACGTGGATAAAAGAGTTAAATTTGTTTCACATTTCAATTTATGAAGTAAATTCAAGAGCATAATATACATACGAAAGTAACAAAAATTTGTAGTTTTGCAGCTGGCTGGACACTTGAAAGATGCCTCCTTTGGCACATTTGCCCATAATTTTGCTTCAATTTGAAAAACATATGACTTGCTTCTGAGCTTCTTTAAGCGTGGCTCTAGAGGGGTACATAACCTTTTTGACTAAACCATAGTGCAAAGCTCTCAAGAGGGGGGCACGGCATAGGCGTAGCCAGAGAGGGCCAAAGGGGCTATGGCCTCCCAAATTTTTAGGAAATATAGTCATTTTGTGTTTTGAGAGGCGTTTTTCTAAACAAAATAACGTTACTCGCCTAAAATCAGGCATTTTGGTCCCCACCAAATTTTTGTGCTGGCTACGCCACTGGGGCACGGTGTCTTTGAAATAGAGGGGCCTGAGGCGACTGCCTCACTATTCCTTCCTTAATATCCATCACTGAGCTTGCAATCTGTCTTGTTGGCAAAACTCATGTGACTAAAACGAAACTAAATTTGAATTTTTCCCATTAGGGCTTCAATTTCCGCAGACAAGTTATTGTATTTTCTAGAAGCCTGTGATTTGTACAAATTTCATGTACACTGCTAAGCTATCTTTACGTGCAGCTGTGCGTGGTCAATAAGTTTTGCAATATTGTGGTTAGGATTATGTTTACAGTTTAATTCCGTTTTATATTTAAATGAAGTCAGTTAAATTTAGCAAAGTCTTAAAGTCGCTACAAAGGTTTTCCAGAATACGTTGAACGTAGCCAAAGATCTTACGGATGATCAAAAACTTTGCAGGAAAGGTTTATGAGCAAATGGTGACATTGATCCAAAGTAGAAGCTTGGAACTTCACTATCAAAACTTTTAAAACTTGTCAATTCAATGAGCACAGACTTAAATCTGAAAAAAATTGTTCAGGAGAAAATACGAGAAACAATCACATCTCATGGATGATGCTTTGAAAACAGGCATTAAAATATTTAAATGTTGAAACTCGGTTGTTGTTTGCCCCCCTATCAAAATTTCTGACTACGCGCCTGGCTTCCACTGCTAGTATTTATCAAAAGAACTTGTGGCTTGTATTTGATTTGATCTGTGTGGTCTTGTGGTTTTTAGTAGCAGTGCATTTTATTTCGGAACTGACCAAATCTGAATTGATTATCACAATTTTTGAGCATAACTATCAGTGATGTAGTCGAGACCGTAACCTTCGAGACCCACACCTGGTTAAAACTTCGAGACCGAGACTTCATCAAAAACCCCGAGACTCGAGGCTTGAAATTTGAGACCGAGTCTCGAGACTTCAAAATTTGTGCATTTTGCCGCAATTTTCTAAAAAAAGGATAGTCATCACATCTAAGTTAAATTTTTTTCAAATTTCTGGCATTTTTCCGACCTGTTTTGGATGTTTCTTACCTGCAAATACAAGAAACAAAAATTTTTGATATATAGAAAATTTGCTGTAACATTTATTTGCAATATTCAAAGTCTCGAGACCTGTAGCCTTCAAGACCGAGACCGAGACGAGACTTGAAACCTTCGAGACCGAGACTCGCAAAAATGGGTCTCCTCGAGACCAAGTCTCGAGGCTCCATCACTGATAGCTATGTGTATTTAAGCCCAACCCTCAGAATGAATATGTTTTCATAATAAATGTAGTGCTAAATGCTGGATATATACCTGTAGCACCTACTACCATCATGGGCGTACCAAAATATATAAATTCCATAATGTGTCCCCCATTTTGCCAATTTTAAACAATAAAGGTTTGTCCCGCCAAATTTTTTTAGCAAACTCGGTTCCTGCAAATACCTAAGCGTCCTTATTGACAGTAAATTAGACTGGCCTTCTCATGCACAACTGGTGAGAACTCAGTTACCGCGTGCATCTCATTCATTATCAAAATTCGTTCCTATGCCGTTCGTACATGCAATACTACAACTTTGTTTGTTGTCATTTAAAATACGGTGTTATGTCATGCAATACAGCTAACAATTCCGTCCTACAAAGTTTTGCACAATAATGTATAAAGAATGAAGAATAATGACGTTTATTAGTTATACGGGGTAGTCCAAACAAGATGTATCCATTTTATTATCGCTTTCATTTCATATTAAATTAACCCATGTTTCTGCTTTCGGGGTAAATTTTAGTTAAAGCTAAAAGGATTTATTTTCGACCTTCAGTGGATCAAGCAGAAGATATTCCGTGCATGAGAGGATCAAGTTTGTAGATGCCTATTACGCGATGAAATCAGTTGTCCAAACTCAATAGTTTTCGGAAGGACATTCCAGCAGGCCCGTAGCTATGTTTTAAGGCTTGGGGGGAATACATTTTTAAGGGGGAAATATTTTTGTTTTTATTGTATTTTTAAAACAAATTTTACATCAGTCTTTTTTCACAAAGGGATATGTGTGAGGAATCGCGGGCCGGGTGTCCTCACGATGCTCGGCTTTCAGCGCAATTCTTTATTACAGGACCCAGTTCGGTTTCATGGAATCCTGATAAGCAGCAGTTGATGTATTAATGTTCTCAAAGTGGGATCCGCCATCCGCGGACCACAGGGGGTGAAAAAACTAGTGTTTGGGGGTGTCCGTAAAGTGACCAAAAAACTTTGATAAATTCAAAATGATGAACACTTTGAAAATATGTCCGCAATAAAGCAATAATACTAACCTCTCCCGTTGCTATTTGCTGTTTTGTATTCTTGAGTAGTCCAACTTACTTGGACGTTTTGAGCAAAAGCGTCACGGTGCTATCAAAGGTCATTNTTACATAACTGAAGTGGGTTGTCAATCGTCATTGTTACTTCACAGTTTCCAAAGTCAACNGAACAATANAAAAGCACATGTTAACTATAACTTTGGAGCATTGATTTCACGTGCTGCAGGTGGACCACGGGTGGTCCACCTGGAATTCCTAGTGGTCCACAGGACTTTTATTAAGGACTAAGCTAAGACCGAACATGCCCTTGAGTTCACTGTCCTATGTATGTGCAATCCAGTTTCAACTAGTTGTTCGTGAGGTGTCAGCATATCAAAGCGGTTTATCGGATATATTTTGAAATGATGGGCCAAAAAGGGTTGAGTGTCACTGCTTTAGAGACAAGAATAGGTAATGTGAGCAAAAAAAGCTGGACGGATGAGAGATCTATTCAGCCGACTTAAACTAAGTCAATAACGAAGAAGGTTTTAAAAGAAAAGCTTTCTTGTTTCAGGGTTTTTCAGCTACAAACTTGCAGTACTGTGGCTTATGATGGCATCGAAAGATGTCCTTCCTTTCAGTTTCACTGCTACGGATGTGTTTAAGCGACGTTGGTTTTTCACGTTTGGTGAAAATTAAGCCAAAATATCGAAACAGAGCGGATGTTCGACTAGCTTTGTCCAAAATGATGTGCTTGTAATTTGATCTGTTGTATACAATGTTGCGCGTAGGTTTGTTCAAAGTAAATGAAACGTAGTATTGAATCTAACTTTCTGGAATTGACAAAAAATGCCCTGATTTTCATCAGCACCGTTCACCATAGCAAGGGTTGTTTGAACACATGTAAGAAACAATGGCGCGACAAGCAATGACTTAAATAAAATCATATTGAAGGTTTCGATAAACAACCTTTTCCATCGTCAGCGAAGATGAAGTACCCGGTCGTCCTAGTGGTTCAGGATAAAAAGTTTAGAACTTAGCAGATGACGCAATAATACATGGCGGCAAGCTGTGCAGTTACGTGGAAAGTTGTAACTTTTTGCTGATTTTTATATAATTTTCATAATCATTGCGTAAAAAATCGGATTATGTTCAGGATGAAAGCCTTTCATAACCAGTGGATCAAGAGAAATTATTAATTGTAACGTGACTTATAAAAACACGGAATGTAATATTTTGCGAAAGTTACTTCGGAAAAAATCTGTTGGAGGCAGAAGCGGTGTCTTGCTATTCCAAAAAAATCACCGAAATATTGAATGTTTTGAAAATGTCAAAATGCTGCCTCGCATAGCAAGAAATTCAGAACGATATTCCTACACGAGCTATTTTCGATGTAATAACGTCAGATAACTACAGATTTTTTTCTTGCGGTTGTAACTTGTGCAGCCCTGTTGTCAAGGCCGTAGCCTGGTTTTAAGGTTTGGGGGCAAAATTTTGCGTTCCATTCTTCAGTATATTTTTAGGGGGCAAGACTTTTGCTTTTGTTACCTGTTTAAAACGAATTTTTCTGGGCACAACAAAATTTGGGTGACAAAAAGTATTTGGGGGGCATTGCTCACCAATGCCCCCATGGCTACGGGCCTGCCTGCCACGCAGGGAAGAAGCTGGGGTGTTTTCTGCCTAAACCTGCCAAAAGAACGATAGCTTTATTCCAGAACTTAATCGCACGTATTTTTTGCCCCACGTAATACATATATGCGAGAAAACAGACCAGAAAGTAGGGACAAGGTCTGTAAAGAGCAAATTTCAGCTACAGTTGATCAAGTCCGTGAATAGTGCGTTTAAAAGAAAAACTATTTTAGAGAATGAATTTCATTAAACGACTCAACGTGGTTGACCCAGAAATGTCTGCCGTTGCAAAATGATTCAAGTTATGGAACAGTCCTCCAATGTAGCAAGCAACTGCCGGGTTTGTAGAAATTTACAGGCAATCTTTTCCTGCAAAAATTTATTTGCTTTCTTCTGATGTCACACTTGTGCAAGTTTGTTTTCATTGCATCCGCCTGTATAGCAAATGTCTGAAAGTGACGGGGCAAAATGCTTGTGCACATGTGAGAATGCTCAAAGCAAAGAACCAGTTTTCCTTATTTTCGTTGCTTTACAACAGTGCATGTAAATTGAATACGAACAAAGGGAACAATAATACAAAAACACGCTTTGGAAAGTGTGTCCGACCATCTGGGCAGGTGTCGGTTTCCCTGCAATTTCTTTTCACTCGCGCAAGTCAAACATTGGAACCGATATAAAATGCTTTGGATTAAAAACCTGAGTGCGTGCCTCTTTCCGTTGACGTACAGCCTCCCTTCTTGTCTTTTCATACGCAGAACGTTGCAGATTATTGCCAACAATAGCCTCGCTTCTATGGTAATTGTCTCCACGAGAACATAAATTCGTTTCAGACAATTCACGTAGTGGACGTGCTCAAGCAAACAAAACCAAGCAGGTCGAACGAAGACAGAACATTCGATTCGTTTTCTCTCGGAGCATATGATCAAATAGAACGTCACCGGAACCTTCAATAGATATTATTGTAACTTCCAGTCGGATCATGATATAAGACGCGTCCCTGACGTTTTATTATCATTTCCAAGACAAGGTTGCAGAAACTCAAACGAAAGCAACACGTGACTCATCCGACAAAAAATTGTCGGGAAGTGCGAAGAATATAAGAATCAAGGCAATTTTTTTAAGAAGTTCAAAGTGTGTTTTTTCAGGTAAGCATTTATTTATCTGAAGCTGCCTTAAAATGTTGTGCCATGAATTTTAACAAGTGGAAACGAAACTTTCTCCATCATCTGAGATTATATATCTATAATATTCGGGTGTTTGTCACTTCAAAAACAGCAGCTTCGTTAGAAATATTTTTGGACAAAAATTGTTTTGATCTTGAAGCAGCTAATAAAATCTTTATGACGTATATTTGAAATTTTTCGGTAAATGAACAATTGTAAATGATTCGTTTTGTAATGAACAAACTTACATTATAAGCGTGCTTTATTTCCGCAGTGATATTCTCACAGCACAAAGATTTGATGTTAAGATGACAAACTATGTGCTGTGCAATGTACCGCATAGTTATTAGGATCTTACTTGAGTAAGCATTCGTAATTGCGTTTTGGATAATTGTTTTAAAATTCACCACAGAGACCCAAACACAACGCATTGCACATGTCGCCCAGCGGATATCAGATGTTTTTAAACAAACAATATTCACTCACTAAAAAGATTATGACATGTTGCAAAGATCTGTATTAATTTTAAATCACAAGATTTTGACTGATTTTGCATTTCAAACCATTAGCAAAACCTAAAAGGTCTGGTCAACCTGAAACCTTTAGACCCCTCGTCAAAGATTTGAAATGAAATCAAGCAGCATATTTCACATATCTATCACGTAACCTTAACCCACAGTTGGAAAATGTTAATAAGATTAGATGTTAATTTAATATTTTGCTGCACCATAAATCGAACACCATTTCTGCTGAACATTGATTAAATTCTTTTATATGAGTTTATACCTTTCAGTTCAGGCAAATACATATAACGTTTTGTTCATTTGTTACAGAAGTGTAAAACTACTGCTTGAGAACTAAAATGGAGCTTCAGAGTTTGCTCAGCATTATTTTCTTCTTACAAGCATCAGCACCAAGTATCCTTTCACATCCTTCCGAAAGACTTCCTTTTTTTTTTGAGAATGAGCAGCCACCGCATCCAGTAAGTTACCATGTTAACAAATAACAATATTTCGGAGAAAATGAAAATCAAATTTAAAAATTGGTTGTGAAATCGTGCATACGAAATCAGCGATGATGTAAGAAACAATGTTTCACTTTATATTAAACATATTTTTGAATATCTTACTCCTCGTTGTTTGAAAAGTTACACTTGAAAATTTTACCCAGGGTGTGATTATGCTTCCCCATGGTTAAAAACTTTTTTCCATTTTAAAATAAGTTTGTGGATTACGTTTGAGTGTTATGATAATAGGAAATGTTTAAATGGATTTTGATTGATGCTTTTGTATATGTTGAAACTACATGAAGTTCTAGTCTGGTAAGAGAAAGGCCTTATGCTACAAACGTGTGTATTATTCTAACACTACTGTCAAATATCAAGATAGCCTGATCATGATCGTAATGTAAAATAATTCTTCTGTGAAATAAAACTTATTTGGCGATTATTCGTGATAGCAGTGGTGTTGCAGATTACAAAACAAACCACTGAAGTGAAATATTAAAAATGAAAGTGAAAAGCAACTGTCAACTTTTTGAAGACATGATGAAAGATAAATCAATTTTAACTTTAGAGTGCGGTAAAATATGACACGTTTACTAATCGATCACAAAACTATATCTATCTTTCACAAAGACAGTGATTACAGTTTGAGGCATCACTTAAAATCTGTGAATTCGTGATAATGGTGCACGCATTTGCTCGAAACGCGGAAGGTTAAGTAAATGTTGTAGTTGTTTTAAAATCTTCTTATAAAAATTTTTCTTACACGAAGATCCCGATGCAACCTCAAGCAAATGCGGCAAACAATGAAATGGATTTTGAGGACAACAGCACAGGTTCATTCTCAAACATGTTTTTCAGGTAAAGAATTTGTTAAAATGCAGAAAAATGTGAAACGAAAATGTACGAACTGCATGTGATTTCAAGGAATTCGGGCTGGAGAAAGCTACCACTCACAATTGAGTACATTATGAAAATAAAAACCAAAATGTGTTAGTTTGGCCAAACACGTTTTATCCTATTATTTTAACGAAGAAATTCAACAGTTTTTACCTGGAACAACCGCCGTGCTTAAAAAACAATGACGATAATACTAAAAAATCGTTTTTTGTTAACTGTACCGATCACATCTGTTTCGTTTACCTTTGCACAGAAAGATATTGAATGTTGTGGAAAAGATCATGCGAAAAGACAGTTGTAAAGTTTGTAGAAAAAGCGATAAATAGTTTTGGAAGCGTGTTTTTAGCCGCTACTGCTATTGCTATCTAACTCATATCAACAAATGTAAATGGTGCTGACCACATCACCGCTCAATCCACAGTTCGAGAAGTAATGCAATGTATGTTTTGCTCGCAGACTCGAAGTCCATGGTACAAACACACACATTCTGCACAACGCAGGACCCAGGTTGATAAAAACAGACAAAACAGAACGTTTTACAATGGCATTGGAGGCTGAATCACAATTTAAAGGCCTGATAGAATTAGGACTTAAAGTTACAAATGCAGCCCAAGGTTTCACGGAAATCGCGCTAATCACGCATTAATAATAATGCATAAAAAACATAATCTCAAAACTAAGCGTCTTTGCAACATAACATTAAAACACATCAATGGACGACAGCTCAACCGACCATCATGACCCTGCTGGACTTGTTCCTTTGCAACCAGACTATATCTCTTCCAATAAGAAAACTAAATCTCTTCAGGTATAGGATTTTTTTGTTTAAAGATTTGAGCTGTTCCCCGATAGAAAAAAATGGTGCAATTATTTTTGTCAACCGATTTTATTTATTGAAATGATGGGGTTTTCATTTTGTTAAATACTTCAATAAATCAATAACGTTTTTGTTGTCGGTGGATCTATTTCCTTTCAACATATTTGCAAACGACGAAATCGCATAACATTCTGCTTTCTTCGGTATTTGGTGAATGTGACGTATTTCACGCAAATTTGAAGTAAATTCATAGTTTTATTCGATTGAACGCCGTCTATACGCGGCAAATCCACAAACCTTGTTGACTGGCCAACGACCAAATCAAAGCTGTTATATTAAAGATCAATCACGGACAATAACATGTCAACATTTGCTTGTGAGACGGTAATCACGCAATCCAAACAAGGGAGCGACAATAATTTGATAAACACCATGCATAGTCTTTTCGTGTGTTTCCCTTTTCATCTCGATCCTTCACTGAACAAACAAGAAATGATGAAAATATTTCCAAACCGTGATAGGCTTTTGAACCTTATCTTTTGAATGAAAGCATAAACAGATGTGTTTGAACTACCAACGTTTGGCCAAGTGCACAGCTCGGCATTGAGGCACAGTTGTTTTAGGCTTAGAGCAATGTCCTAGGCTGGTGTTTAGGAAACCCGAAAAGTCATAAAAAGATTTAACAAAATAGTAATATATAGATGCAGCAATACATTGAAATAACAGATGCAACAAGCAAAAGTATGTATTTGTCAACCTGTTTTTGCAGTGTGGCAGCATGTTTTTTCGTAATTAACATTGCATTATGTACAACCGCTATACCTCATTGTAAAAATCATCTATTCCATGTAACTGTTCCCTTCGAACATCTAAGGTTGCATTATGTGTTGCACGTGTATGTTTAACATACATGCTTTAGATACACAGCTGTTAATGAATTCAGCTCTTTTTGGTCTTTTTGTATATTTGTTGCAGTGTGACATTTTTTTATCTTGCTCATGACTTTCTATTTCTGAATGTTACGTCGCATGCCGGTAGAATTTCTTTTTAACTCAAAAGCTTGTTTCTCCAAAAACAGTCACAGGTTCATGAAACCTTTCCACCCCAAAAAATGTTTCTCGAAACAGTGTTTCTTGGTGTTGCTGCCAAGACAGTGTTTCTTGGTGTTGTTTTGAGAAACACTGCCAAGACAGTGTTTCTCAAAACAGTGTTTCTTGGTGTTGCTGCCAAGGCCGTGATTTATGGACAAACGAAAACTTTTGTTTTCCACTATGCAGCCACTTCTTTGGCATAAAAAAGCGATTTAAAATTGCTTCAAACCATGCATGCTCTTTCAAGATTTTCACGTTAGGTACAACGTGAGACTTTAAACGTATGTCAACACTTTGAGTTTTGCAGGTATAAGTTTTTTGATGCAGTTTTACTTTGCACAAGCAAAATGTAACATGGAAAATAAATTTTTATAACAAATACTACGGCCAAAGCAAACGATACAACTGACATCTTGCAAACGTTTCGATAACAACTGTTATCATTTTCTGTGCATAGCAAGATTCTGTGCATAGTATCGTTTGCTTTGGCCGTAGTATTTGTTATAAGGCTATTTAGCACTTCCGCTTTTCGTGTACCGAAAATAAATTTGCACAAGCAAATGTAATATTGCCAATAAATAATTTTCTGCTTGCTGTCAGGTAACTGCCAGGCATATTGGCGGAGAGTTAGGAATACGAAGCGGATTTTTCTTCTCAGCTCTGATTATTTCAACATCCTGTAATTGCTATTTCAGTCATGATCCTTTTCCTGGCTTTCTATAATGACCCCCATGTACGCTGTTCGTAAGTTCAAAAATCATTTTTCTACATACACCTGAAGGTTGCATTCGGCTTCAACGTCACCACCACGTGATGAGACGCAATTAATAATTTTAGTAATTTTAAAGTCCCCTAAACAATATCATCTATCTTTAGCGTTTTGGGGCAGAAATTTGACGTTTGACAAATTTCAAAAATGCCCTGCGCTCAATCTTGCATTAAATCCACTATGAAGACTGAACTATTAACACAACTTCGAAAGGTTATTTGAACCAGGAAATATCAAACTATTGTTTAATGCAAATTGTCTTGATTAACGACAAATATTATAGTGTTAAAATAAACTTACTGGATGGTGACAAAGTTATATTTCTCTTATTTTTGCCACTATTAAGTTTTTTTCCGCTACATGCGTGACATCCCTGCCCTTTGCGTTCCCATAATGCGAACGAAATTTGTAAATGTGATTAAGGTTTTCATCGCAGAAGTTTAAGTGTCCAGCGATAAAAGTTTATAGGGACGACTTTTAGGCTACTCCTTTCTTGAGTTTGAAACAAAACCAAAACCAAATCTTTACTTGCATCAAATTTACAGCAAGTCTTGAGATTGAATGTGGACGCACGACTGCAATCTCAAACTGGAAAAAGTGTGAATATTCTCAAGTTGTTGACATGTTCAAAAATATAAGCTTAAAAGCGCAGTATAGTATTTCAAAAGGTGGTGGAAGTTTTTTTTTCAAAGTTGACGCATTTACTGAAGTGCATAGCAACCTTTACACTTGCGTTTACAGGAACAGTGCTCCGAGCAATGCTAATGGAATGGCGGCAGCAGCATTCGCAGCAAGCAACGGCATTGGGAATTATAATGAAGAAAGAGTTGATTATCCTATGAAAACTTCGGAGAGTGTCGCGAAGAGGAACCCAGAAAGAGAAGTTCTGCAAATGATGAGAAAGCTGCAAAGAAATCACAAAATCTCAAACCTGAGGTCGAAGATGCTGGACACGATATTTCATCGATATTTCTAATTGATAGCAGAACAGCTTCTTACGTGGCTGACGTGTTTCGAAACATCGAACATGCTTAATATGTAATAAACAAAATCTTTGAAGGTTGCCATAGCTCATCGCCACAAGGTCAACCTTTTCAGTTATGTTATGAGGTTCTTAGTATTGAGCTTTCAGCAAGAAAGTTAACTCTGCTGTCGAGGCAGGCGACAAAGTTTTGGTTTGTTGCCACCAACACACGCAGCATGTTTAGCAGATAATTATCGGCGCATAACGATCAAAAGAAACAAGTTGGAAAACACATTTCACTTCGAGATATTTACAAAATTCCAGGCAAACTGAATTACAAAAGTCTGTTTGAGACGGACTTGGGGTCTTTGTAGAAGCTCAAGGTTTTGTTTTGCAAGACACAGAACACGCTGTTGCTACTTGAAATGATCGATCGACAAAAACTACATAAAATAGCGAAATTTTTAAACTTATATGATATGAAATTTGAGTTTGCTTCACCTATATGAAATATGAATAACGCGCAAAATGCGTAAAAAGCACGGCTTAATTCTGTGTAACAAATGGCAGATCACAATGAAAACATCACATCTGCTTCTATCAAACATCTCCAAGAAACTCTACTAACGTGTCCTTTGACGCAACAGGTTTTTCGTACAAGCTCTGTACAATGCTACCAAGTCCAGTACTTCCAACAAGATTCATGTTAAAAGATGTACGTTGATTCCAGAGGCGATAACGTCTTGTCAAAAATGTTCGATGACGTGAGTTTCAAGCAAAACGTGGAATTAAGCTACAATTAAATCCACTAGGTTTCTTCATCGTTTGAGCGAGTTCTTCTGTAGTCCACCGCTAGGTCACACTAAATCTCAGGGCAGGTGTTGAGCAGCCATTCGATTGTCTCGTCGTCTAGAACCGTCAGGCCATGTGCTCCGTGGGTAAGTCGATGGACTGGATAGTGTAGCAGACACATAATGGTCTGTACATATTCGTTATGAAAATCTTGTATTTGCTGAGAATCAACAATGCAAAATAGCCCTCTCTCACTTTGACAAATCTTCCATTTTCTGGAAATAACGAACAAGCAACTCTCTCATTTCAAACCTAAGAACAAATGAGAGAGAGCAGACACAAGC
>JGI24021J15306_10001537_pt1 | contig 22853 bp, 12 predicted proteins | sample Ectturendosymbi1_FD_15306 | JGI IMG/M metagenome (IMG submission 15306) | reverse complement strand
CTCCTGGAAAAATATCTGCGGACGCCCGTGATGATATCGAAACCGGTGACTTAATCAACAGCCTGAATGTTCAATTCAAGTTTTATCATTTTCAGTTTCGCACTAAGCAGGCACCCAAGCAAGCCTAGGCCCCGGATATTATGAATGACCCCACATGCACTTCCTCTTACCGGGTCTGGGTTACTGGCAGAGGTGGAGTCTGGTCCCGATATGTGTCTCGAAACCCGTATAACGCCATCAATCCTACTTGTAAACTCATATTGAACAGAGGAAGAAGATTCTGCATACCCAGGTACAAATGGTGCTACTCCAGCTGTTAATTACTTTCAAACAGAACCAAGTTATGCTGATACAAGGAGTTGTTGATATTAAACAGACTCTTGATCTGTAGACAGAGGCAAGAGAAGCACTTTTTATACCATCTTCGTTGCAAACTCAATACAGGAAGGGAGTGATACGTAAAATCGACAAAAAAGTGCGCATGAGCGAGAAAAATTTTAAAAGGGCATGTTTACCTTGATAGAAACACCATGCCGATTTTTATTGGTCAAGCACAAGCGCACTTTTGGGAAATTTTCTTCGTTTCGGACAACTAACCAACACATATTTTGTAGCACATTTTTAGGAAATGTGGACACGCGTACATATTTCACAAGTAATGCATATTTATCTTGCAAGATTGTTTTTCCAAGTGGTGTGTTCTTCTCACAAAACTCATCAGCTTTTGAAATTCTACGTTTGTTTTAAACTTCAATGATTTGTAAGCTTTGCAGTATGCTTTTATCGAGTTTGATTAATGAATTTTCGAAACTTACGCCAGCATCATATACGTCGAAGGAGGTTTAATAAGAATATAATTGGTGCTCGATTTTACAGCCATGAACCGCACGCCTCTAATATGGACTATTTTAGTTTGTTGTTATTAAGAAAACAGATATGCTAACAACTAGTTCAATGCTTAAAGTTAATGAAACCTTTCGCCGCGAGTGTGGCAACCTAATTTTATTGCTTTAGCAAAAAACAGATTAAATAATAGGATTCTAGCACATTGCAATTCATTTGACCAGTGGCAAAAAAAGTTCTTTCTAAAAGCAACATTTTCTTGACAGGCACAATAAGAGCAGTGGTTGCAATGGGGTAGTGCTTTATCAATAAGTACTTTACCAAAGGACAATGTTTACTGTGTGAAAAATGTAGCACTTTTCTGAAAGATTCTGTTTGGAAAATTGTGAAACGTTTGTGATGCGTGTTAAAAAATTGCTGTATCTAGGACATGTTTTAAAGACACATTCTCTTTCATTGCTGTTTATGTAAATTTCTTTTGCGCCGTCTTTCTCTGTGTTGTTTAATGCATATTATGTTTTCACATTTCTTGTGTACTAGGATAGTAACCCCAGTGATATGGAGATTGATTCCAGGGCGAACAAATAAATNAATCAGGCAATCCGAGCTTAATAGGCGTATATGCTGTAGTGTTGTTAACGTTGCCACCAGTCAACCAACAATACAATAAACAGTTGCCAAATGCAATGTTTACAGCATTATTCCCAACAATGAAAAATCCAAATTAGTGATTCATAGCCATTTTAATATGTTTCAATTTTCCAGTATTCAAATAAAACGCTTCTTTAAAAATTATCCGATTTTCCATTTGTTTTATCTAACACGCAAGCTAAAGTTGCCCATTAACAGCAAATTGCATGTGTTGCTAATATTATGTTTCTTTCTCACAACTCAATTATTTTCGTTGTTGTTTTACGGCAATAACTCATAGTAGACCCCACTAAAATTGTCAGTAAAACTGGGTTGCAAACTGAAAAGGGTTGGAAAGCAATGCATTAAAGGATAGTGTCACTTCCATGTTACTTGACTGTTTATAGGATATTTGGATGTTAAACGGTTAATGAAAGATGTTAGGGTATGCAACCCCCTGAGGGGCAATAATAGATTTTTTTCCGTAGTGGCCAAAAGGATTTTTCCATGGGGGGAGAAATAGTGGTGAAATTACATTTTACCCACTCGAAACTAAGAGAACAACCTTTAAGAAAAATGAATAGGAATATATCAAATCATAAAATCCAGGGGGTTTGGCCCCCCTTCCGTCGCCCATGCCTCCAGTGACATTCGTCTGCAGACGGAATTGCTGCTACGTCTACGATGGTTTCAGATATCACGTATACTACTACACACTTTCACAGTTAATTTTATGCTGAAGAAGAAATACTTCTCTATTTTTGAAGATTTTTCATTCGGATAAGCAAGTTGGATAAAAAGGAGTCACAGCATGCTTTGTAGGCAATTGGACACCGAAAATATTATAAAGCAGGTTCCTGCCGTTCGTTTCACAAAAGTAGTCCAGTCTATATTCCTGAAAAAGGCCTTACGTTGCAATTTGTATGTCAAAGAAAGGTAAGTGTCAGTAATAAAATCGCAGCTTACTAATTTGAGGACTCTGAACGTTTTGGTCGTACACAAATTTTTCAACTGCTCGTGACCTGTTTTATAGACAGAGATTATAATGAAAACATTACATTTCCCACGTTTCATTCACTGATTTCCATTCATTCGAAATCAAACTGATCTCTGGGGTTATGACTTTCACCTGGTAAAGTAGGTCGTTTATGAAAAACCACTTTTCAAAACCATTGACAAAAATCTATGAAAACGAATCACAAATTAATCTGAAACGAGATCAAGAAAACCTGGGTACCACAACAATAGTTCAATTATTATGAGTGTTTTGTTGCGCTAATGTCTCTAGTCCTTCTACTTTTGCAGCTGTTACGTGAGCTCCAGCAGCGGACGCATTCCATGTAGTGTTTGCTCGACAACCCTTTACCGTCCACGCGAGTCACTATTGTGGCTCGGACATGTTCGGACATAACTCGCCAACCGGTAGAGCTAGAGAGCTAATTGAACCGTCTAAGATGCGAAAAGTCTTCTAGTTTCGATTTTTGAAAATGTAGGATGTTTTGGCTTTGAATATTTTGTGGGGCAGCGTGGCGTCACATGGTGGTCCCCATGACGTTATCGGAGCCTGAGAAAAAATTTCAAGTGGCAATTTAGTCGTTTTTTTTAATACACAAGACGAAAATCCGCGTTTTAGAGCCTTAATTGGCCATCTAGCGTTAGCGGTTGGGAGTTCATGGCCAAAAATCGATATTTTTGGAAAACTCTAAATATTTGGAATTTGATAAATATTTGAAATCAACCATGCATTTAATACATGGAGCTTGTCAATTCTTACTAATGTGTTGATTTCACTTTCAAAACAACCTCGTTGGTAAAGCTTCAGTGTGAAGGTTTCAATTCTTTTCGACCTACAGCTCCTATTTCTTTCCAACCATAGTTTCTCGTAGAACCAAACACCTTTGTGCAAATTATCAGTTGACAGCTTTTATTTCATATTTATTCTGATATCTATATCGTGACATCGCTGCAGGTCTACTGTGTAACGAAGTAACACTAAGAAGTAATTAAAAAAGATCGAAAAATCCTCTTTTGCGGGTACTGCGGTCTGCTTCCACCGGAAAGAGTTTTATTCCGCAGTTCCGCGTCCCAACATAAACACTTTGCCAACACAGGTGTACGAGTATGATGCTAATGACAGCGTTTCAGAAAATATTTCGTCTGCAGCCAAATCAGCAACACGTAAACTTAGCTGCATGACAATGTTAAACGAGATATGAAATGACCTGTATCGGAATTTTAGTTTTAATGACATTTTGTCCTTACACCTACTTTCTGTCTCACCACTTCACGTGTCAAAATTTCGTGCTGACTAATGGACCTGGAACGCAAAAACTTGCCTAAAAGTTGCACTTGAACTTACAGTGTAAAATAAGTTGAGCACCTTGAACATCGTCGAAAACCAAATTCACATTACAGCGTATAGCACAAAATTTTGCGAAATGGTTCAGGCAAAGTAACGTTTCAGAAATTTAAAAATGGCACAGACAAGTGAACCGAATATAGGTGCTTCTTCTGAACCAAACTTCTTAGACTTGATTCGCAATCAGACCAATGAATGCAGTGACAATCAAAAACATTACATTGGTTTTGTTGTTACCAGATCCGTTTCCGTTGTTGCAACCATCTGCAACAAGAATTGCATGGTTAAATTAGCTCGATTTTGCTCTTCGAAATATCAAGGCAGTGATGGACTCTCGCGATTTGGTCTCGCGGTCTCGAGACCCATTTTTGCGAGTCTCGGTCTTGGTTCCGAAGGCTACAGGTCTTCGGTCACAAGCCTATTGCCTTGAGACTTTGAATACTGTAACGATATGGCTTAGTAAAATTTTTGTAGTTTAACGTGTTTTTGTCTGATGTATATGCAAATAAGAAACAATCAAAGCAGGGAGGAAAAATGCCTGAAATTCCAAAAATTTTCAACTTCGAAGTGGTGATGATATTTTTTGGAAGAATTTTGGAAAAATATCGGCATAATCCACAAATTTTCAAGTCTCGATCTCGGATTTTTTGATGAAGCCTCGGTCGCGACATTTTGACCAGGTCTTGGTCTCGAAGTTTCGGTCTCGACTACATCTGTGTATCAAAGCTTGGCAACTTCATAAATTACTTTTAAACGCTTTAGTTTTCTTTTTTGACAGTTCTATCTGTCACACTTTACCCCATAAAATTGGCAGGTAGCTTCTTTCTATCAAATTTGTTCGAAAGAATACATTTTCTATGATGTTATTATGGCGAATAATACTGCAGCGTGGCAAAATGTAGCTGAGAGTAACAAATTGAGTGCATGGGCCTTTAAAAAAGCTCTTTAGCTTGTAATTAATTTACTTAGGTTTTTGACTCGCAAAACGCAGTTAATGTTGGTCACGTTTTGATTTTGATAACACATTCTTTCCTGTAGAAGTTTATAACGATAAAAACGTAGAAGAAATTTTGTCTCATTCAAAAATGGTGGTTGAAATCACTAGAACTGCCATTCAAATCTGTTTTTTGTTGTTTTTTATTTTAATAAAATAGCTAAAAACAAACAACTTGTTTTTTTATTCAGACGGAAATATAGCATTGCTTCATATTTTGAGATGCAGCCAATTTGCAGATTGAAACATCTGTTCAGTCGGTAACCGGTCTCTCCGTTGCCACCCACGCATGTAATTTCAGCGCAAAGCCGCTTTAATAGTGTTTTTTCCACACACATATGTCAGAATTTCTAGAACGCGAACTGCTCAAAATTTGACCCGAAACCACGTTTGAGGTGAAATCCACTGCTTAGCAAGAGCAACTGCAACTCACTGCTTCTACATGTTGTGCATTTTTTTCCAATTGTTGCGTCAGAGCATGCAGTTGTGCTGAAATTCGCCCTCTCGCAGCTACGTTGTGCTTGCACAGAACCAAGACCTGAAAAAATGTGATTGCGCTTTCCATAAAGGACGATTTTTTGACTGCACGTGATCACCACACCACAAGATGTACAGTAGCAAACGGAACAGGACTTTTCGGTCTGACCGATTCGGTTTGGCCGTTTCGGTCTGGGGCATGTCGGTCACGACATTTCTGTACATAAACAACTTATTACATTTGTTTATTTAAATGATTATAGGCAGGCGAAATGTCATTTTCATTCTAGCTGGTGTTATACCAACTCCTTTTGAGGAGTCATGATTGTGTTTAAATCTGAATTGTAATTATGACTTTGAAGAATTTGTATTTATTTGCAAAATGTCGACAATGATTTAATTTGCTTGCTGATGATAATGAAAATCATATGTTGATGCGGATTAATTGTTGGATCTTGGATCATGTTTGTAGTTTTTTAAATAAAACTTCTCGTTGATTTAGGTATATTTGCATTAAAATGTGAACATGTAGGATTTCTTCAAGATTTTATAGTCTGACCGAAATGTCCCCAGACCGAAACGGCCCAGACCGAAACGGCCCAGACCGAATCGGCCAGACCGAAAAGTCGCTGACGAACGCGTAGCAAAATCTGCAGTATTATGAACAAAATACTAGTTGCAGTTATTACATCAAGGACTCTGTTATTTTCACGAAACGTACCGCGTTTTAGTGGAGCATTTAGATTAATTTAAATTAATTTTTTTTTGGGTCACAGACATTTCTTCTTCAGCAATGAAAAACGTATGACTTTTAAACAGCTACCTGATTTCCATTGTGTTCTTGCGATCTATCTCACCCATAGTGAGGTGAATGCTATGCTCACGCCACAGATCTTTTATCACAAGTAAAACCGAGATACTTGTGCCCACATTTACGCCGAAACACGTTTCCAGTTACTTCGTTGGAAAAAGTAAAATTAAATCATAAGGAATGCCTGATTCCACGCGACACGATCGGTGCTTCGCATAAACCAATATTTGCAGTGCAGATTCCTAAGGAAGGAGTAGTCTGATTTTATTGGAGATTTTTTCAATTTTCCAAAGTTTGAATGATTAGGATTTAGAACATAGAGTAGTGTTCAGGTAGAAGCTGTTGGACTTGATAAAAGTCGTATTTAACACGTCCTTCGCGTTTTCCTTGCGTTCTAATTTTGTCTAGAAAAGTATTTGACTTCTGGCGTTAAACGAAAATTTTTGTTTTACTGTAATTTTAGGCATGTTTGTAAAAAAATCAAATATTGTATACAAAGTAATTTTACATTTTACCTAGATAGTTTTAATGCAATCTTTCTGGTACGGATAGGCGAAACTTAATATGTTGTACAAAACATGCTTTCCAAAATCTACTAAGCAAAAAGAAATTATAGACTTTGTTCGACCGTAGGCATAAACAAATCTATGTTTCATGCAAAAGGTATTGTGCATCTGCAAATATGAACTCGCTGCTCAATCTTCTGACTCCATTCGGCATGTTCTTTGAATTTTATCGAGATACACGACAATGTGCTAAAATAATATTTGGATTGAAAATCAGATAGCTTCTATTTTAATTTTCCCTTCTGTTTTTTAGAAGCACTATCCGTATTTTTGGCTTGAAAAAAGTGGGGCGAAATTTCATATATGCTTACTTGTTACTTCAAAGTTGATAAAAAATATAAATCCCAACAAATTATTTATAATTTTAATATGAGCTCGTGAGTAGGCGAAAAAGATACTCTATTAAGTTCACATTGTCTGATTCTTGGATCTTAAAAAATTACTTTGGATAGATAGTCCCAACAAAATGCTGTCTTCTATTTTACGAGTTTGGCTTGCTATGGGGAAGTGGATAGGGTGTGAGCTTCCAAGGTTGCGATTCGAAAGTTCTTCCAGGTTAAGATTTGGTGGCTGGAACGACTTTGGAAAAGCGCCGTCAAAACCGATTGGAGCCGGGCTGAGTACATGATTTTAACATCTTTGAAAAACTGCAGGCTTATAGCCAGTGCAGTAGTGCCGAAAAATATGGGTGAACGCTCTATATAAAAACTGATATGTGAATAACTACAGTTGACATGTTGGATTTTTATTAATGGAAAACTTCACAAAAATCTATCGACGAAGGTGTTGACACTTTGCTACCACTTAGACTGCGTCGAGCTTGCCGCTCAGAGCGGGGTGAATGTTAGAGTTTGGCTAAGTATAAACGACTAACTCCTGAAGTCGTAATCTAATTTCTATTAAGGTACATAGTGGTGTAATGCCAAAAAAGACTTTTGCTAACGCTTTCCATCAAAACTTACAGTGTTTGTGACTTTCTGCAATCAACATTGTCGGATTTTTGTTCTATTGAGAACTTCACAAAAACGTGGTGACAATGGTGCCACAAAAAATGGGGAAGCCATTACCCGCTTCAAGGTAGGGAAAAATGACTTTCTCCATGTTCTTCTCTTATTACATCAGTGTATGTAGCCTACCGGTGCAAATATATGCACGGAAACGTGGCATAATATAGCCGAGACGACTACACTGCGTAGTTTTTGATGATGGAAACTTGAAGGCATGTATCAAGTAACGAATCTTACCCGTTGTTGTTATAATTTGCACACAGGTTCCATTTGTACAGTCTCTCAAATGCATGTTGGCCACGTTTGGTCCCTTGCAGTTCGAAGAAGAGTTGGCTGAAATATCATCCATGCATACGAAGCACTGCAATATCTGACCTGGAAAGTAAAGTTATGTCCGGATTCTCTACACAGTCTGTGCGACAGCAAAGACGCGTAGTGGAAGAAACTTTGACCTTGAAGTTACCTAATATGCTAAAACCGTGGTTCCCACCTGGGAACCCAATGGGGCCCTCAGAAAAGTCTAAGCCTGGTGAGTCAATTCTTTCACTGAAAGATATTTATGTACATGAGCATTTACCGTTTGGAGATACAAATTTTTGCAGGTGGACAAAAATAGTTTTTTTTTAAGCAAAATCTTTTCCCCGCTTCCACAAATTTCAAGTTTGTCACATCTATACTGTATGAAGTTTCGACTTCACCTTCACTTTGTTAGGCAAGGTGCGGCTTACTTTGTTTACTGTAGGCGCGATTTACCGCCCAGTACCTATCGCCATTTCATATTGGATCTACAACTCAGCAGTGTTTTGCGGTTAGAAATTGTTTGACTGTTAATCCAGGGCCAAGCATTTAGTCCCGTGATTTTTGCCATCTCGTAAGATTTAGTTTTTCAAAACAAAAAAGATACCTTGATATCATTATTTGCGCAAGTAATGCTTTTATTTTCGAAAATACATGTTAAGGAAGGAAGGGTAAAGGTAAAATAGGTTAAAAACTAATTTTTTAGAGATTTTGGTTACATTTGTGCCAATATAATCTGATTAAAATATGAGTAAACGTACCTGTTGCAACCGATGCAGTGATCACGAAAATGGATAGATGAGCAAGGAACATGTTGCTATTCGACGACAGCGCAATGAACACGAAACAAACAACTTTTGACCAAACTGCGGAAGCATAAGAACAGCGTAGATAAATTTACTGTGCTTTCTTTGCTGCAACACCACAAAGCGCTTTATGCGTTTCTTCGGAGCACAGTGTTCCACATGCTCTTTGTGAAAGGCTGGCAACAACAACATGTGTCAAAAGGCACTCATGTCTTTATTTGAATTAACCAGCTGATTCACCTGATATTTGCAAGCTTGCTTTGCTAAGCTGACAAAGAAATGCTTCATTTTGTGCGTCGGAAGGAAAACGTAGATTTTTTCAGGTGCAATGCACAGTTAACTGTCTCTTGCACTGATAGTTTCTTCAAGCATTTCACTGACATGCGCTGATTGCGTATCCTTACGCGCGCAATATTGTTCATGCCTTGTTAATTCTTTACCAGGAAACGAAAGCTGCAAGTCCGAAACCGAAATATCTCAAAATTGCTAACGTAAAAAGACTAGTATTTTTACTGATTTATTTTGGTACTTACAAGACTACAACCAACGAGGAAAATACTTCCTCTGACGAAAAAAAACTTTTTTTGCCTTTTCTCACATTTGCCATAAATTTTTGACTGTTTTACTTTCAAAGTGTTTATGTGGCATTGGTTTCCGTTTGGTTAATGGAAATTTGTAGAACCTCCTGGAAGTGAATGTCAGGACGATTTGGGCCCAAGTTTGGCGCAGGTTGCTAAACGAATCGAATTTGTTGTGCTGTAGCAGTGAATACCATCGCTTTCGTCCCGATCAAAGTGCGACTTAATTGAGGCAACAGTTAAGCGGTTCGAAAAACTAGGTCTGAAACTGCCTCTACACAGCCCTGCAAACGACAAAAGAAACTGAGGCCTCATTCAGCTGTATAAATATGCCGATTTTACGTTGTTGCCTGTTTATGGGGATCGAAAGATTTTTTCCCGGGGATCAATAGTGGATTTTTTCAGGAGTAGCCAAAAAGATTTGTCCAGGGGCGGCGAAAAGTGCTGAAATTTCATTTTGCCCACTCGAAACTAAGAAAACAACCTTATTTGCTGAAAATATAGCAAACAATGTCAAATTTCAAAATTAAGGGCGCTCCAAGTACCCCCTTGCCCCTATCCGACGGCCATATGCCTGTTGCGTTTGTTGCTGCTACAATTTGTTGAAAATAGGGATCATAACACACCAAAACACATAGCTTCTTTGCAGTATTTCGACATTCGCGTCACAACCTTGTGCAGTACAGACTTCCGCTAAATATCAAGCAAAAGTTGTTATAATATAAATCTATCTATCTATAAACTTGCAACGTGGACTAAACTCAATTGTCCGTCGCCGCAGAGGGGGCTTTGGTGGGCTTATCCCCTCCAAACAAAGCTCCAAGGCCCCCCAAATTGAAATATGAAGCCCCATATATCAGCGGAAATTTTTGTCAAATTTGAATGTCAAGACCCCACAGCACAAACGTACAGCCCCCCTATTCTCGACTTTCTGGCGACGGTTCTGCAGTAAGTCGACAGACCGAAAATAGTACAGCTAGGATTTGAAGCATCTGCTTTTCTCGCGTCTGTCTTACGAAATGACTCCTATCGCACATAAACCAACAGTTGATTAGGCATAGGCATACCACACTTTTGTGATTGAAAACCGGGACACTTCAGAACAACTTATCAGATAAATGTGGTTCATATCATACTTGGAGTATGTAGCTATTTTGGAATCCTATAGTTAAGACACCAAGAAAAACCAATTAATACATTTTTGTAATAAATAAAAAACAATTTTCAAGCATGTGTAGATTTACAAATTCGCCTAATCATACTTATCAGTAGAGTTATCTTCAAGAAGCCTTTGTTCGATTTTATTTTCTCGTAAAAATCACAGCAGGAGAAGGCAGTATTAATTTTATAGGTGATAAGGGCTTTTACGTTCTGCCCAGCATTCTGCTTGTGTTACCAGACTACACGTTATTCATGATGGCTGACTGAATGCAAAACCGGAACTATTTGGTAGACTGACCGGAACGCCGGGACAAAGCCTTTAAACCGGGGCTGTCCCAGCTAAAACGGGAGGAATGGTATGGCTACCTAAGTATCAGTCTGCTTGAACGCCGATCTGTCTCACTCGTGTTTCAATTCCTGCATAGATGGCAAGACTTTTCAAGTTTTTTAACCCAGAGTCTTTACCACTGCGACGAGGCTGATTGAGAACAACTGATTCATGCCGCTCCTATGATATTGGCCTCCAAGCGGTCTAATTCTAGCGATCTTCACTTACATTTCATGAAATGAAGCGCGCATTACACGAGTTTTTGTAAAGGCAAAAGCAGGAAAATGTGATTTCTCCCTCCCTGTGTGCAGGTCTACACTGACGATCTCAAAGATCTTTCGAACAGTTGGAGATGAAAAAAACGAGTCAGTGGCCTTAACGCAAATATATAGAAGAGTGTCACAACTCACGTAAGCTTGACATCGATTTTGTTCATTTTTGAACACCGTGAACATTCGGCTAAGTGTCTCAGGTTATCAACATGTGACGATAGGATCGAGAAGATACTACGACACCAACCATATGTAAGAACATTGTATGAGAAATCAGCAACGTTGTTTGTATTTGCTTCATCAATAAAACTAATTAGGGTGATCATACGTCTGGGTTTTCATTTCGGGCTGTCTTCCTCGCTTGATTGTCTTGAAAAAAACAAACTTATGGCAGGTAATGGAGACAAATAATACCTGCGAAAGAGATTAATTATATAATTGTGCCGTGAAATATTCTACTTTGGCTCATTTATCCTGGGCTTTACTTTTTATTAGCAATGTTTTTCTGAAAACCAGATGAACTTTATACTGAGGCAAGACACACTCAGTTTATCACCACTGTGAAAATGAAATTTTTGCCATCCAAATTGCGTCCTTTCTGGTTTGGACAAATATTTTGGTCATCCTAATGACAAAATAACTCTTGTCACTGAAACGTTTAGGATCGTTTTCATGGCAATGCTATCACAAAAAACTCTTTCGCTATCATGGCTAATCCAGCCCTCGATGTACCATGACGTTTTCCCTTTGTGTTCTATTACCTGCGGTCTCCCATAATTTCCCAGGATTTTTACACAAACCTTTAAAATATTGATAAAAGTAAAACGTTGAGTAACCCTTACACGTTTACCTGGGATTCTGCCACTTAGAGCAAGATCTTCCAAGTTTCCTTTGCGTATAACATGGCCCAAAAATTTGATCCGTCGTTGTTCTACACAACAAAGCACTTTACGCTCTTGTCTTATTCTTTGAAGACTGAAACATGAGTTTGGTGCGCTGCCCATACATTGCAGAGAAATCTGCGCTAGAACCACATTTCGGTTGCTTCCATGTTTTAATATGGAAATGCGCCGGAAAAATCACAAAAAACACTCATTTTAATGGGGGAGCTTCTTTTTCTCTGACTGATATTGTGTTGAGAACGACCTGAACGTTTCACAAGAATTCAAAGTTCCAATGGCGACGTTTGTCTTTCGACATTTTTCTTTGAAAGTGGTTTCACGTTTTTTTGTGCTATTTCGGAACAAATGTTGCTGTTTCACCGAGGATCGCTGAAAATCGGTGCGTTTTTTTTGCGCAAGTTGGTTGTCAGTCATTTTGCGACAAGGTCCGACGTTTCCTTTACGATGACATCAGGCAGGCGCTTGTAGATACCTCAGGGTCGTAGTGGAGCGGGAAAGCGTGGGAACGGCGTTTCCACATCTTTTCCTTTAAAATGAATGTAAAAATGTTTTAAAATGGCTATTTTTTGGATGCGTTCCCACACTTTTGTTAGCACTACATCCCTGAGATACCAAATGCTTTCGAAGGTTTCTAAAGCCGTATGGCTGCTTTTTTTAATTACTATCACCCATTGGCCCCACAACTGTTTCATGCAATCCAGATCAAATCACTTTCCACTGAACTAAAACCTGTACCAATCCACCAAAAGTTGCTGCATACACTTCTGCGATTCTTCCGCTCTCTTGAGCGCATAGTTTGAGGTTCTGTAGCAGATGAGAGTTTACGAAAATAGATCTCTCGTTTTTGAAGTTACCAGAGCGACCCAGCTTGAGCTGTTCTGCGCAGCGACCGAGTGCCTGGGATATAATAGCAGCCGGTGGAAGTTTTTTCTCGCGTTCCGGCCGTTCTTTTCAAATTTGCGTGTTAAGTGTAGCTGCGTTTCACACAAACACGACGCGCTACAACAGCGCGTCAAAACAGTGATTTCAACGTGACGCCCAAGCGTTCTGAGTGACCTGCAGCAAGGCACTGTGTGGTGTCGCTGTGCCAACGACGGAACCTTATGCAAAGGTTTCTGATGTTTCGCGTTCGAAGCTGACCGCTGTTTGCTTCCTTAAGGAAAAGCGTTGTTCTGCATTAATCCACCATCCAGGGCTCCTACGCAATTTTTTGAAATTTTCTGGATTTTTCCAGATTTAACTTTTCCAAATGGCACACACGAGTCGAATTCAGGCACTATAATAGTTGGTCAAATTTATCAACCACATCAAAAACATCAGAATAAAATTTTATAGGAATGCATGTCAAAAGGTCAAGTCAAGTCCGGAAAATTATTTCTTTCTCCATACTAACAGCACAAAAAAAGTATTTTTCCGGGCTTTTCCAGGCTGGAAAACGCCCAAATTTTTTCCCATTAGTTTTCACGACTCCGTAGGAACCCTGTTTATCTCGCAAGGCAACGAGATTGCTCAAGCGAAGCGACTGAGAGCGTAAGTTCGTGACCAGCACTTTTGTGGGAGGAGTGCAGCAAGCCGTGCATCGCTTGATCGTGACGCTGATTTCAGTGACGTAACTGGAGGTTTGAGCCAGGGAGGGAGGAGCTGAGTTGAAGACGGCCCAACAGCCAACACTTCGAATAAAATCAAAACTGAGAAGTTCACGTTTTCGGAAATGTTGCGAAGAGAACTTTATCTGTGGCCGCTTGCGAAAAAGTTGTACCACGGTTGAATAAGCACGATGACTTCATCGAATAAAGTTTCATAAAACTTGCCATTGCCCCCCACGAAACGAAGAGCTGGTCGCGCCCCTGATTGTGAAACCGGATGTAGGCAGCTGCGTCACTAAAACACGAAATCACCAGAAAATACTCCGAAAAATGCAAAAAAACAACTATCTCCTAAAAACCAAAAAATAGTAAATACCGATATATGAGCTAAGTGGGGGCACAGTTTTCATATTTCGCTTGCCAGGAGGGGGGTGGCGATTTGCACAAGCACCCCTCTCGTTACTCGCGCCGTTCACTGATTTCCCGCCATTTTATTGTCTCGCGTAGTGCGTGACGTAATCGTGCATCAAATCGATTCGAACCGAAAAGACGGACGACGAAAGCAATTGTGTTCAATCAAGCGTGCCATTTATTTCCGGGCGTTCAACGTGACGTCACTGCTGTGTGGCTGACGCCAGGGTTCAATAATTGCAGCAGGAATCTGTTTCAGTGCCAGAAGTACGACGTTAACACAATGCGACAAGTAGGAGCAAAAGCGAGGCGTTCCGAGTGAATCCAAGGCATGACATACTGCATCGTCGGCCAAGGTCGCGGCTGGCGGGATAGGACTTTGAACACGAACTTGTTACGATAGCCTTGCAATTGTACACAGACTTCACAAGCAGCTGCAGATACACTTTACAAGCAGTGGATCTGCTGAGCAGCTGACAAATACAGACGCCAAAGTTGATTTATCGGGGTGGTGATGATGGGCAGTCAGCAGTGCAAGCAGAGACAGCGTTTGTGACTTCGAATGGGATTTACTTTGCTGCCGCCACGATCGTATAACGCGCCCCTGTAGCAAGAACTTGATTTGAGTTTTCCAAAAATCACAGCAGAAGCGACCGAACCACGTTCGACGGAAAGTTAGGCCTGTTCGAGGCCGCGAAGAAAGCAAACTTCCGGTTTTTGTGCGAATTCCACAGCAAATCAGACGGGCGTGATACGTCAACGGGATATCGTACAACGCAATGTTTACACAAAATAATTCAACACAAAAGGAACACTCGAAGTTGCACAAACGTTCCCTCAACGGCGTGTAATGGCTTCCACGCGCATGCGCACACACAGGCATTGCACAGTAAGTTCGCTTGAGCGGAAATGACGTGCGCGCATGCACACCAAGGCCTTGCCGGTGTCGGTCGGCCGAAGACGTAATAACGGATGTGAAGAATCGCCGACGTCATTTCCGCACGCCCCACATCGGGTCTATGTCGCCGAAAGGGTCGTTAGGGTCGCGCTTCAGTTTGGACCCGTCGTGTCCGTCTCTGGATCGGAAGAAATCCGCTTTCGTGATCTTGCGCCGTTCTTTCGTGTCCTGCCCGAGGGTGAACGATTCGGGGGTCAGCTGGTCGAGCAGGGACACGGGGGTCTTTTGCGGTGCTTCTTGGTCAGAGGGAGCCACCGGGTTCGGTGGACCAGGGTCAGGCGCGGTCAAGTTTGGGCCGCTGCCACGTGACGTAGCGATCAAGTCCGTTCCGCTCCGGTTGCAATCTGACGTACAGTCGTTGAGCAAGTCAGGCATGACCGGCGTGTTGGGAAACAGAAGACCGGCGTCTTTCGCGCTTTCGTTCGCCTGGCTGTATATGCAGCGGGCCTGATTGGGGCCAATGGCGGAGCTCTGCGAAGGGGCGTTGGACCCTTGATTGGTGGAAGGGGACGACGGAGAGGGTCCAAGTGGTTTGCCGCTGGGAAAATCCGAATTGGCGGTAGGGGTGGATACACTCGACGCGGGAGTGGTGGGCGCGAGCTGAAAAGTAAAAATTACCAACGTGAAGAAGCTGGTCGCCCACATTTGACGTAACAATTCAGTTTTGTTCTACAGCATTTTCTCGAGGCTCCCATACAAGTTTGTCACGGTTTGGTACAAGTGAAAGTACTCGGTTAGAAAATCTGTTTTGCGACCGTATTTCGTGATGTGAGGCCTCGCTGCTGGAATCTGAGCGGCCAAAACATTGCCAAACTTTCACCTGTTTATCAAGTTTCTTTTTAATATTTTTCAAGCTTCTCATATTTAAAACGAACTACAGAGAGAGTAAAGACCAACGCTCGTAAGATCAAAGCACCGAATGGTTGCAGAAATAATGCAGGACTTTGATTACATCAGAGGTCGATTACAGAGGGAGCTACAAACCTTGTCGGGGGGGCGCACCGTCATTTTGTCGACGCTTGCCCGGATGCTGGACAAGGATCCGGATCCGAAGACGTCAAAAGTGGACGAGGGGGTTGTTTTAGGAGCTGGGGCAGGAACCTGTTGACGATCGGACAACTGGTAATTGAAAACCAGTTTGTGCGAGCAGAAAAAAACGACGAAAATATCAAAACATCACCTTCCTCAGAAAAAAAAATCGGGACAAACGGTTTGCAGAGCTTGCAGTCGTCCACAAACAACGATGCATTTAATCAGTAAATGAGGCTCACATGCTGAAGACAACTGGCTGCCAGCCGGTCAGCCAAATGGAGTCCCTCGAGGTCGTAGACACAATTACAAAGTGACACTCGCGGTGAAAGTCACCAAAATAACTTTTGCACGTCTTGCGTCATTTGAAGGGGTGCTCAGGTTGTGATTTTCAATTTTTTCTAAAACCTGTTCATAGGACAGTGCAACTTTCAAAAAGACGGCAATCTACAATCTTCTTACTGATTGCTTAATATACCACGAAAAAATAGCGCAAAATAAGGCGCGTTTCAAGACCGTGAAAACAACCAAAAAACTTATTCTCAAATGTAAAAATTAAATCAAAGTCGGGCCAAGTGAAAAACCGCAAAAATCGTGAAAAAAACTAAAAATATACACACTTCTTTTCCACCATGTTGCGCACACAAAAGTACGAATTCAGCGAATGGAAAAAGACATTGACGAAGACGCATCAGCGTCATGCTGATTGATGAACGACAAGCGTGACAGCTGCGAACGACACTTGCAAAGCACGCACACGCCAACTCATGAACAACAAGCAACTGACACACGGCAGGCAAAGAAGCTCACGTGTCCATCTGAACAACAGGCGGCAAATAAAATGAAGCTGATGAGAATCAGACCTTGTTACATCACAGTGGTCATGATCCTGAGAAGTTATCCCGAAAAAGCTTACTTTTTCCAAACGTATCCCTTTTTGAAAACCAGCCGTTGGACCACGGGAAAAAACAACTGCGTGACGAGACGCGCGCGAACTTTAACGGGAAAGCTGTGCTTCCGCTGTTTAGCGGCTGAAACCATGGCGCTGAGATGTCACACCGATACAAGCACAAAAGAAAACAGGACGCGGGCCCGAAGCTCTCGTGTCACGCTCGCAGACAATGGCGGCCAGGCAGGGACACAAAACACCCACTTGAGGAGGCATTTGCTGCTGAGTGACAGCGGGCCGGGGATCCACGACGACGCCCCGCTGCTTGAGGAGGTCGATCGCGCAGAGCAGAGTCAGGTCGTAGATGAATTTCAGTTGCGCCTGCGCGGGAAAAAAACACGGGCGTCTCGCGCGCCGGACCAGGTTGCACGACCGATGTTTTCTCAAACGCCGCCGCTGCTAGTCATAAAAGATTAAGGCGACGTTTTTTCGGTAATCCGTCCCGAAAATACTTTCCGTTGCGCGACGCAGCCATGGCAACGATTTCAATGGACGCGCGCGGATCGCGAAACCAACAGTAAAGGCTTCGCGAAGCCGATAGCGCGACGCTTTTGTGCGCAAACACAACAGTACCGCCCCCCTACAAAGCGGTTTTTAGCTCGTACAATGCTTTCGGAAGCCGGGAAAGAAATAACAAATCAAACGTGACATTCACTGGCGTGTTGCCATGAACTTTTGAATAAAAACAAGAGAAAACATGTCGCGCAACTGACCGAACCAAACAACAAGCGGCAACTTCACCTTCTCCTGCACCATGTACTTGCGCTTGCATCTGGCTTTGTGGACGACGTCGAGCACATCCGGGACACCTTGACCGGCGCTGAGGTCTTGCACGCACACGCACGCCGCGCAGAACGTACCCGTGTGGCTCACTCCGTTCCTTGGCAAAAGAAGGTCAAACTTAACTTTAGTTTGTCACAAGATCAACGAAAATAGGCGGTGCTGGGAAAGTGGTTGGGGGTGTCGCTGTCTTTCTGCACGTTTAGAAATGGAATTATTTACGAAAGTGGAACTGCCTGAAAGTTAATAACTCGTCGCGCCCTTTTTACCGCTGTATGCGAGAGATTGTATTTCGACGGCAACAAACACTTGCTGTGGTGCGAAAAGATCAGAGAAACAAGGCGTTTTTTGCTGAAAAGCCCACTTTCCAGTCAGCCTTAAAATAATTCAGCTCGCCTCTGTCGCAGGCGCCTGATTGTTTATGTACATCTTCATTGTCAGCGTCACAATTGCTACTTACTCGCAGTGGACCACCACGGGCCACTGCAGGCTCCGTTGCTGGCCGTGGAAGCTGCTGACGACACGAATGAACTCGAGGAGGTCGCGCGCCGACGTCGGGAGTTTGCTGCTGGAACAGAGAAGAGGGTTGGGAGGCGTCGCCCTCGACATGCATTTCGCNGACTAGATATTAAAAGAAGGGGACTCCCCGTACATGACGCCAACCGNCTCGCAAGATGTTTTCAAAATAATTGCAAAAGCATATCGGTTAAATGNAAAAACACTCAAACAGCAAAAGCCGCCGATGCTTTAAAACAGGATTTTTTAAACTGGGGTTTATGGGTTTCACGTCCGACTTTTAAGGGCGCGGTGATATGATTCCAACCTGCTACAGCGTAATCAAGCATTTGCCTTTGAGCGATCAAGAGATTTTTCTACAAAATATCGAAGTAGAAAAATGATTTATTTGCTCAGCGTCAAAATACGGAAGATCTACGATTTGAAAAGAAGTAAAAGCCGAATAGATCAAATTAAAAACTACGATGATTTGAAAAAAATTCTTGGGTCACGCGTGGGCTGGAAGTACTTCCCATATCTGTAGATTTGAAATAATTAATGATGAAAATGTGCTTCCCATCATTTCCCTGCAGTCAGAATCTTCATCAACTTTTAGAATAATTGTTAGCTGCTACGTAATCAGTCTGTAGAAACGCGCATTGTGTAGTCACAGGGTGCGATTGTGACAAAATGCAAAGTTTTGCAAACGGAGGTTTGCGGGAATTTCATGAAGTTTCCCAAACAAGGGTACGTCGCACAAAAAAGTTTAAGAAAGGCTTTTGAAGGGATCTCAGCGAGATTACAAATAAGCCAGAGACTAAAGTTTGAAGCATGTCTGCGCCAGTCTCTGCTGACTGGTAAAGTTAAAACAAAGCAACGAATCACAAGATGAAACCCAGCTCAACGAACGCCGACTTCACCGTAACATACGAGCGACCTGTTCATCTGATCAAGCACGAGCCGCGGCGTCTTCGACGAAAACGAAAAAGCACTCACTGATCAGGCCAAGCAATGTACTGCAGCTGTGTCAAGGAACGCTGGAGACTGCTCATGGCGTGCTTCAAGGTGAACGTACGTTCGATGTACGTGTCGTGCCGGCGACTCTTGGTGAAGAGGACAGACAGCGGGCCGTGCTTGTGTGGGAGGTTTCGGTCGTCGGGCCAGTACTTGGCGCACTTCTGCGATATCGAACAAGAGCAGATTGATTTGTGGGTTCGTCAGGTCGACACATCGTTTTGGAAGACAAGATGGAATTGTTGCTGCCTCGAGCAACTGTCTCCACCATTGAAGCTGCAATTTTTGGAAGAGTCGACGTGAAACTGAATAAAACCGTTTGTTAATCGAAAAACGAGTCGTTTTCGTCGCTTTTCGCAGGCGTCTAACACCCTCCGTGGAACTGACGACAAACTTATCTTACTTTTTTTTTAGCTTCAATAAAAACCAAATCAAATAAAAATCAGTCCACAGCCAAGCAGTCAAGTCCGCATCGTCACCGTCAATGTTTGCTCACAATGGTAGTGTCTTATAACAAACGTCCGTTCGATACCTGCGGTGATAAGCGCGCAAACCTAATGAAGCACAGATGATCGGTTCTGCAAAAAAACACGTGGTATTGGGTTTTCAGATGCAGACTCTGCCTGCAGCAAAAGACGTATACTATTTGGACCCAGAGGTTAAAAAGCCTCCAACGAAAAGGTATTAGCCGTTGGCGCAACTTTTGAGCGGCATTCCGGTTCCGCACATGTTGCCTACGACTGACCGATGGGACGAAACAACGTCGCGTTCGCTGAACATTTCCGTGGAAAGCAGCGACTTTTTTGCAACGGCAAGATGACCGCTTAAGCAAAAAAGCAAGAGTTTTTTCAATGCTACTCGCGGCCTGCGTTGCTAAGGGCAACGAACAGCTCAAGCGACTTCAGAGCAAACCGCGACCAAGGTGTCACGAAAAACGATTCCAAAGGTGAGACGTTTCGGGTCTGGCGAAAAAACGCAAATCTCCTCCCCTTAAGACAGCGGCGACATTAATTTTCTCGAAAAAATAACAATCCACTTGTCGCGACGTCGACAACGCCACTATGCTACCTTCGGCGCGCCAGCAAGTTGAGATCAAACACAAGAGCCGCCGCTTCGTCATCTTACCTTCGGGACGTCAGCTTCGCTCGCCAGCATCACAATCAGCGTGACCTGCTGCTCGTAGACCATCGTCCAGAAATCGGCCACGGTCGATGGGAGGGGCGACTGCGTGGCTGCGAATCAAATAAAGCGACGTTGGCGTCAATCGCCGACGCACAAGTTCGACTTAGAGACGTCAACAAACAAACGATGCGAAGCTGACGATCTGTTCTTACCGGACACGTGAGCAGCATTAAATTTCGTGCCAAGTCTTGGAAAGAGTACGAGGCTCCCACGCCGAGACGAAATAAACGGCGCACAAGATTTGACGAAGCGGGCGACACAAAAGAGATTCTCTTGTAGCCAGAGACTGTGTCCGGCACGCGACGAAAGCCGCTTTCATCCCAACTCGACCACATACACAAACAAACACAAAGCACCTATGAGTTTAGGAGCGTATGGCGAAATGCCGTCGATAAGGCTGGCGTTGACGTAATCGTCCTTGCCTTCTTCCAGCGCGATCCGGTTCTGGTCGAAGGGAAGAATGTCCTGGAACCGGTTCTTGTACGAACAGCAGCGAGCGACCGCAGTCGACAACTGCCTGGCGTGCTTCTCCTGCTGTTCGGACAAGTTCTTCCAATCTCTGCGCGAGAAATGCACGGATTTTCGCGCGTTCGAGCCAATGCGCAGTTGCCTTTACGGTCATAGGCGACTTTGGGGAGGAAGCAAAAGCATTATTTGAAACAAAGCAAACCAGTGAATTTCAAGATGAACACACAGTACACAAAAACATATTTTACTGACAGAAATGCATGGGCGTGTTAAGTTTAACGCTTTCAAGAAAACAAACGACGCATTCACGGCCTCACTCGTGCGGTGACGCAACAATGACACAATCGCTTCGTGTTCGAATTCCCACGCTCGGCACACATTTCAAATCTTTCTTATTTCAAAAGCGGCCACTTCGTCATTCTACAACGAAATGGCGAAGTGACCAGAAAAGGACCCCCGACAATGATTCGCTCGGCGAATAAAACCTGGCACTTGAGGTCGCCAAGTGGTGTCGCCATATAACTTGCTGCGGAAGTGTCTAAAATCGCCCGTGACGTGCGGCGCAGTCAGGGCCGTTCGAAACACGCGCATACAGCTTTTGAAAGACTACAATAGACCTAGATGGATTTGCACGCTGGGTTTATTTTGTGGATCACAGACCGGGTTTTCTTTTAAATGACCGAGAAAACAATTCGGCCATAATGTCCAAAAAGGTAGACTAGTAAATATTGTTCTGGCGAGTTATACTATTATGGGACACATGACCGAAATGTCTCAGCGAAAAAAGAAACTTTGTTTGTGCGTACTTGTCGAGCGCGCAGAGATTTCCGGGCTCCTTCAGCAGAAGTGACGCGACGCGCTTCTGAAAGTTTTCCGTGTCGGTTTTCAGCTGCATCAGTTCGGCGTCGTTATCGTACGGGTTGCTTTCGGTTTGACGAACCAGAAGCGAATCTTCCGAATCGTCGACGATGGTCGGCGTCAGCACCTGGTTTGTTATTGTTCAATGCGGCAAAGGTTTCTCCAAAATGCAGCCAGTTATGTAGCTACACAGCATAGAGAGGCCAGTAGCTCTCGAACTTGGCAACCAACACGCTCTGGCCAAATATATTACGAATTACTTTGCTTAGATTACTTGCCATTTATTTAACCATGTCTACCAGTAGCGGCATTATCAGAGCAACAGGGAAATTATGAGGAAATGGATGCAGTTTAATGGCATACCCAGATCAAATACAGGCATTACAATGTTTAACATGATGAAAATAAAATTATTATCGATCTTATCGAAATTATCAGAATCAAATATTTATCAAAATGCATGTAAAAAGATCAAGTACTACCAGACTCTGTAGGAACCTGCATTAGAGTTGTTGCGAAAATTACAGAAAAATAAAAACGATTCTGTTCCTCGAACGCGGTGGGCATGTTTTGGATGTCACGGCTCATGCGACTAGAGCTATTTTCTACGAAAATTCTCGATCACGACAACACAATTACCTAATCCCAAACTGCTACCTACAATGGCGCGATTTCAGTGTTAACAGGCAAGGACGAAGTGGAGCACACTAATTCGGCAAACTGCAACCTTCGGCTCCGGCACAGAGCTTCACCACGAGTCGGTTCAGTATGCTTCGTTACCAACCTGTTTCGTAGATGGCGCGACGTTGATTCCTGGCTCCGGTGAACCCGACAACAGCTCATCGGCCGAGTTCGTAGTTTGGGGCATCAGAACCATAGACGGTGTGTAGGTGAGGCCGGCCAAGTCCTCGCTGGGCCTGGGCTTCTCTGGACGGACCGGCTTTGCCGCTTCTCCAACGGCTTGCGGAACCAAGGGCTGCATCATGGGGGATGCAGTAGGGGGAGCTTTAGATGCAGCAGGGGGAGGTTGATAAGCAGTAGGGGGAGCTTGAGATGCAGCAGGAGGTTGATAAGCAGTACGGGGAGCTTGAG
>JGI24021J15306_10001535_pt1 | contig 22862 bp, 13 predicted proteins | sample Ectturendosymbi1_FD_15306 | JGI IMG/M metagenome (IMG submission 15306) | reverse complement strand
GTGTTTTCTCCACATGACAGTGACTGCTTTATTTCCTGTTTCTCCTCCCACTGTAGATGGAAGCCATGATTTCTTGCTTTTTCTGATTTTCTGCTAGAATTTTTTGGGAGATCTGTTCCATAAAGCCTCAGCCATGGCATCAGCTTAGCATTTTTGTTGGGAGGTTTGCAACTTTAGTTGTAATTCTGTAATGATAGTGGGCTTATTGCGATTTCTGACATAATAATGTTGTTTTGCCCATTACTGGACGATTGAATATTATGTAGGATAGGCATGGCGGGCGAGAAATGTGGTCTTACGGTACATGTTTTGGTAAATACTTAATCCATTATCTAGGTCGTAGCTACATTGAAGCAAATGAGGCACTTGCCTTGGTAAACTTTCTGTAATGTTGCCACAAAACAGTTTTGTAACGCTACATCAAATCATATTATATTGTGTGGCTGTTTTAAAAAGAGTGGCACTCCAGCTACACTATGTAACAATGACCAGAGATACTACCAGCCTAGATTAAATAAGAGCAGGATGTTAAGTCTCCATAAACTACAATTGAGAACTTCCCCATCGGGCACGTAATTAACGTATTCGCCTCGGCAAAGCTTTCCCCTCACTACGGCCATGATTATGCATATAGTATTTCAGCTTTATGGTGTTCTCAGGTTTGACTCTACTGTAGTTATTTATGTACTTACAACCAATTTTTTTTATTCCGAAGCTTAGAGTGCATAAATACACCTTTGGATTAACCTCAACACCTAAGGCTGAATTATTTTGCAGTTGCAAACGCAGAAACTTTATAGGTCAAAATAAAGCCAAAATTTGTGAATTATAAAGTCAAAATTTTAGTTTTTAGGTAAAAAATTGGTTGCCCTAATGATAACTTATTTCACACAGGGTAGCATAAATACATTTCGTTTAGAAGTTTTTGTTTATCTTTGAATCTTATTTCATTTCCCGGGAACCGACGGTACTCCTGGGTCAAGATCGATGGTACTCCTGGGTCAAGATCGATGGTACTCCTGGGTCAAGATCGATGGTACTCCTGGGTCAAGATCGATGGTACTCCTGGTTATAGGTGATGTCGAATTGGCATATCTGACATCTTAACAGAACATATTCGTGTTGTGCATAGTGTGTACAACTATAACGTCTTTTTCCACTCAGACCATCAGTCAGTCCATTGAAATCCGTTTCTAGGATTTTTGTTTAAGCGTTTTTTTCTGTCTTCAATACCAGATAATCAATTACCAACAGTGAGAACACAATAACGATCGTGACGAGGAATTCGGATTTCAATCGTTACATATGTTTCATTTTAGTAGAGCCGTCACCCGCCCTCCATACCTCCTAATTGGAGGGCCCCACACTGTCACAGGGGGCCCAAAATTCAGTCCATTAGGCCCCCAAACGAAGCTTCAACCATCCAAATTGAAATATAAAACACTACAAATCAGTGAAGCCTTTGTCAATCCGTATTCTGTTCTGTAGTTTATAAACAGAGCAGTACCTGCCGCTGTTACCTAGAATAACATCGCTTGATCTTTTATGATACGTTTGTGAGATAACAAACGCGTTATAGAGGCTTGAGCGTAAAGCCTCAGTATTCAATGATTGGAGTGTTGAACATGAAGTTAACTCATATACTTAGTTGTACACAGACTTGTAGCTACGGGGCATTCGGTGGCAGTGCTCCCCCAAATTATTTTTCTTCCTCTCGAAATTTTGAAATTTTGTTGTGCCCAGAAACATTTATTTTGAACATATAATAAAACCAAACATCTTGCCCCCCATAAATGTATTTTTCCCCACCAAATCTTAAAAACTGGCTACGGGCCTGGTTGTACACGTCCAGTTGCCAGACTTCGACTTGATCAACGTATTTGTGTTTTGACTGTTGTGAAACAATGTATTATGGCTAGCCCAGGTAGTCTTCGAAATCTCTTTTTTAGAAATCACCATGAGAGGGACCTCTATAAGCATTTTGAGGGACCCAGAGTTGGGTAGCTACAGCACTGCATTTTAGAAGTTATAAATGATATCGATGATGACTGCAGCCTGGAGTTGCAATATCGCTGTTACTACAAGAAAATAACTTTAGTCTGAATAAACTGGCCATAGCATCAGCCCCAGCGGATCAATACAATAATATCACATGAGATTAGTCGGTCAGTGGCAGGCTACACAGTAAATTTTATTCACAGCTGTTAATTACGCTTGATGCGTATCTAGCACCACAAGAGCTTTGATGTTATTACAGTAAAATGATGTTACTTCAGCAAGTACTCTTCGTTTGCTGTGGACTTTTGAAAAGCCTCTGTAAAAAATCAGAACTGCTTCACATGAGTGAGAGTCAATACACTCAAAATATATTTACTGCCTAACCTTTTAGAATAATTTTTGAAGTATTCCACCCCCACGGGGCAAGACTTTCAAGAAAGAGGTAATTTGAGAATAACATGTTGTGAGACGGAATATGATTGAAGTGTCTCAGCCTCGTTAAAGACGTGGTCTTGAGGGCGAGGAAAGCAAGGTCTTCATTAAACGCTGAAGTGATTTTGTGGTGCTTGGGTTCAGAAATATGTTTCTTGGTTCTTTCCATTTATTTTTCAGTCAAAAGTCAACAGCAATTAGTGATGATTTTCTAGTTTTGTGGTACTGAACTAACGTTTTTCAACCCTAAAATTCCCCCCCAATAAAAACCCCCGGCTGCGTCTTTGCTCGCAGACGAATATAATGAATACCAGAAGTCTCCAGACTCTGAGATACACGCGCTCATTAACCATTGCCCTGACCATGACAGTTTTGATGAACAAGATATCTTGGCTTCCTTCACAGAACGGATGCGCTGTTTTCACCACACCGCTTCAGAAACACTGGCTGTTTTCAAACGTTGGCGCTGCCTTTGCTTCAACGCTCGTCACCACTGTTCGGTTCAAACACCATCGATGGCTTCTCTTAATTCCTGGTTTGAGATGACACGTCATCATTAGTTTTTTTGCATAACTTAGCATTTTCTTAAAAACTTCCAAATTTTACTTTGGTTCGAAAATTGACAATTTACTTTATAAGAGCCAAAAACCGCTGTATATCAACACACTCAAGCAGAACTTTGGAAACCCTTCAGAGATTGTTTTTCTTGTAGAGCATTACGGTTCGATCAAAAATTAGAGCAATACAAATGATAAAAAAGCCACATCATGCCTATAACTCTAATTACCATGGTGACGATTTTCGCCAAAAGCTTGGTTGGTTGCAATCTGTTTCTGCTCTGCGTGTGTAACCATGCCCACTCTACCTATTTGACCAAAGGCTCTTACTCTCAATTTGCAATGAGCGAAGAATCCTAATATTAAACAGAGCTATNTTTATTGCAAGTAATATCTTTACTTCAGTTTGTTATAAAAACAATAACTTTGATTTGCTTTGCAAAAACCAAGGTTAACACCGACATCAAAGCAACGCAATTTTTCTTTAAAAGAAGAATGACTTTATTTTCAAAATAGTTTTTCTTTTCAAACAGACAAGAGCGGACAACATGTAAAAGTTGCATGGAAACCGTGTCCAGGACGACGGCGACAGTACAAAGCGAAGAATCTTTTTCAAAAACACAACAAACTTTCACAGCGTTTAGTCTCAGTATTTTATGATTACTATCAATTTCATGCAAAAACACGCTCTAGGAACTTTTCAGATATTTCATGTTTGAACAAAGTAAATTCATACACTTTACTTCTCAATATTTTTTCAAGTTGACTTGTCAAATTTTGAAAGAAACCAAACCTGGAACTAACTGTAAGGATAATTCTAATCGATTGGCGTTGCCATCTTCAAGAGATGTTGGTGAAACTTCAAAGTTAAAAAAACCTTTTGCTGCAAGTAGATATCCTAAACTTCACACCCATTCGGGATTGTCAGGATTCTAATTAACAAGACTTCGCAATATATCGGACGCATCAAAAGATATAATAAAAAATCAGCTGCCATGACTTTGATATGTTCTCCCAATTTTTTTTTTGTTGCAAAAAAACTAAATACCTCTAAAAAATTAACATTCAACCCTGAAAGTGCATTTTTGATTGTTTTGAAACACGGAGGCAGTTTCAAAACACAAACCAAAAGTAAATTGTTATCAAAAGCCGCTTGTAGCTGGACAGCAAGGATTGCATCTGTGTGAATATAATGATTTCAATAAAACTCAACCCTTTTCCAAGCTTTAGTGAGCTTGAATCGAAATCAGTTCCCATTTACATCATCACATCTTGGTGAAGAAAAACTGCAGGAAATAATTTAACAAGCTGAATAAAAGTTTTTTCTAAAGGTAGTGCGGACTTGTATTAACTGTGCGACAAGTCTGTCTCCATTAGCAAGGATCAAAGTCGGTTACAGTCTTTTTCATTAGAAATTTGAAGTTATGCTTTCTCAGCTTGTCTCTGATTGATCGAATATCAACTCCAGGATCATTAGAGTTCCAGAGAATTGCTTCAAAGGAACTGACCCAAAAAATGAGACAATCGCGCCCCGGTATTTGTCTGTGTCATTTGACACAGCATGAAGCAGAAAGGCCTTCGACACATGAACCAATGTTTCCGCCTTGTGGTTTTCGTGGTAAGTGCTCTGTTCACAACCACCTTGAAATGAATATTTATTTTCATTCTTCTGTCAGCAGGAAAACACTGCTCTGCGCTGATGAAAACCTCTCATCCATCCACTCAGTCACTCTTGATGATGAAATACTTGTCCGGGTTTTCCCCTCTCCCAATACAATCGGCTCCAATTTGTCAACTATATCCATTTAAAGCTGCGATCAAAACAAAAATTTTATCAAAAACTTATTTTTTGTTTGACGGCAGTTGGGGCCAAACAGAAACCTGGATTTTGCCTTCGCCTGCGCGGGTGGTGTGCGAACAGTCTCATCTAAGCACCGCTACGGCGATGTACTCAGTGGTCGGGAATCGATCCCCCAACTTTGTGAATGATGAAAGACTGCGGTTGTCTTTTCATTTTTGTTTATGTTCACCACCAAAATCAATTGATTGCATACAAGTTTTAATTTGACTAATTNGACTTGATGTATCGATTCGTACGTAAGGCGATCTTTTGCTCGGGTGTTCAACCAATCAGCAACCACTGAGATATGTTAAGANTTAAAGAACTATTTACACCAAAAATTACAATGTNATGCTTCGTTGTTTTTATCGGTCAAACTTTGCAACNTACCTTCACCAAAGAATACGTTTTAAAATCAAAAACATAAAAAACTTGTTAATGTGAAAGACATGATGTTAGTCGATGGATCTATACATAAGATCATTAGGGTTTAATCAATAACTACCCAAAAGTAAAGTTACGTATCTGGGGCAAAGAATTTGAAAATGCTAGAAAATCGAAAATTAAAGCGACTTCAAACCAGAGTAAACCAAAAAAACATTCCAGATCCATACCGTGGAGTATGGATGGTCCTATTGGACCTGCCGATGATGGCAGTGCCGGTGACCCCGTTGCGTGTGGGCGAAGGACAGGAGCAAACGCGCTTTTCTGTTTCGCCGCTGTTATCATATCCGCTGCTGATGACGTGAAGGCTGATGACGTGAGACTGAAAATCCCCGTATTCGATACCGACGATCCGACGTTCGCTTGTGGTGACGAGTATATGGCTGCAAGGACAGCGACGAAGTTGTTAAAACTATTATGAACGCGCTTCAAAGAAATAAGGGAACGCAACTAGTCGAGAAATTACAACAGAAACTTTCAGTTAATTTGAATTAATGACATCTATCTGACAAAATCGTAAAAATCTGCAATTTTGTTTGTGTCAGCCGCGTTTAACCATTATTAGATGAAGTATTATGCAATTCAGTGATAGTCGGTTACGGTCATTCGCAGACAAAAACGACAAACGTTAAAACGTAATGTCGAACTGCAGCAAAGACATGACAGTTTTTCTTTTCTGGCACGTTGTCGTAAGCCTATTGCTTATGTACAGTATGGCTAAGGAGTGGATCCATATGAATCTTAGCTTGCGTTTACTCAAAATCAAAAATCTTAACGCCATCTTTCTGACACAGTCCAGTAAGTGATACGGCTGAACACAAATGTCGCTGAACAGAATTACACGGTTTTAAGTGTTTTAAGTGTACGAAAGGTTTGAAAACATTAAATTAATTTTTGAGTACAGTCCCTATGAGTTTCACTGACATGGAGCAAGGATTGGAAATATAACTTAAATCAAAAGACAGTAATGACACTTCTCCGTTCGTGTTACTGTTTGTAGTTCTCTTGCAACAAACGGGGAATATTTACTGTGACAAAGTTGTGCTGAAACTTGCATTGCACAAGGAGCTGAAGCTGTGGTGGTGTTATAAGGAAGCAGTGGTCAGCCAGCAGCAGCTTTCATGATAATGTGACTGAATCAAGAGTCAGGAAGAGGCAGTTTTTTATCAAAGTTTCAGGAAATCTTGAGGGAAACATCTTCTGCTGAACTAATGATTCGCATGTTTTGAAAGGTGTAGATCAGGGGTTTCCTAACTGGGGTGCGCGAACCCCGTGGGGGGGAAGTGTATACATGTCAGGGGGATCGCGAACCCCATGGGGGTAAGTGTATCCATGTCAGGGGGTTCGCGAAGCGTTTCTGCGAAGTCAAAACTATGGTACGTTTGTTGAAATAAAAGAATAAGTGATATAAACCATATTTTGAGTAAAGGTCTTTCACATGGAGTGACTTGGTCATGCACTTCTTCCCGGACAATATATCAATCTACGACATCACAAAGCTTGTGAGATCATAAGGCATTTGGCTGATAAAGGATCTTGGTAGAGGGATTTGCGTCTAGCGTGTAGTGATGGTTTCAGAGCTTGCAATAAGAAATTTCGAGCATAAATTCTGAGTGTGTGGTATTTTGGTTTCGTCTTTCATGATCTCACAAAACACTGCCGTAGGCAGGGAGAGTAACAAAGTAAAATTCGTAATTAGATCGTGTCTTGAAAATGTACATTCTGCTTGCGTGCGACGAAGCGAGAATGAAAATAATTACTTACAAGTTACAAGACTGGCTTATGATATATCTCCAGTAACCCAAGGCAGCGTACTTTACAAGTGAGCGGCAATACACTGCAGTTTCACTGCCGGATTAAGGTAGCGCGGGGCTTGTAGCATATTAACAGTACTGGGCCCTAAGTTCAAAATACACTTGAACAACAAAGAACTGTCAAATCATAAATCCCGCAGGCTTCCATGTGACTACCATCAGCCATACTGAATTTTGTAAATACGAAAAACCTGGTCTTAAATAACTACTGGTGAAACATTATGCGCTACATATCTTTTTTACCAAAAACTTATATACGTATCTTATTATTAGCAAAATGATGACTTCTTGGACTTAAAAAAATTCTATACATATAATCAGGGACGGATTTAGGGGACGCGAAAGAGGCGGTCGCCTCGGACCCACGTTTTTCAGAGATGCCGTGAGGGCCCCCTTTTGAGAGTTACGCACTTACTTTTTACAGTGTTTTCATTAAAAAGTCTATCAATCACTCCAGAGCAGGTGTGGGTAATTAGTAGCCCGCGGGTCACATGTGGCCCGCCACAGCGTTTTAAGTGGCCCGCGGAAGTATGCAGGAAAAATCTTCAAATCTGAAATTTCCTTGAACATATCACAGCAAATCGAGGGACATATTTCTATATCCATCGTTATCGCTTTGTCCATCTCTACGCAAACCAATTCCGTGTGCCATTATTGCTTTTGTTTCATCTATTTATTTTATGATCAAATCAGAGGTACGGCCCTCCGCTAAAGCGTCCTTGTCAAAGTGGCCCCAGAGCCAAATTATTTGCCCACCCCTGCTATGGAGCCACGTTTGATATGCTCTGAAGCAAGTCATATGTTTGTCAAAATAAAGCAAAGATTATGCGCAAGATACGTCAAAAGGGGACCTTCTACAACTTTGATGTGTAGACAAAGAACAATTTGAAATCAAATGACTTCAAACAAGTTACATTGTGAAATGGGCTTTCACGCGGAAGCAAATTCCCAGACAAAATCAAAAATTTGACCTGCTTTCAGCGAATAAAGTTTCTGTATAGCATGTAGAAATATAGGACCCCTTTCTGTGAGTTTGCCTCGGGCACCTACATTCTAATATCCAACCTTGCTTGTAATAAAGAACAAATTTAATACAAAGAACCGCGGGGTGCCCAAAAGCGAGGGGATAGCAATTGCTACATTTCCTACTATTGTTATCCGGTACTGTACAGTAAATGAAGTTCAAGAACCATTCACGAGTGACAGAAATGGAATTAAGGAGATTAATATTCGGATTGATAAAGCTAACACAGTTCTGCGTGAGCTTTATCGCGCTGTGGTCACAAAACGGAAGCTTTCAAACACCGCAAAGCTGTCAGTCATTAAACCGATCTTTGTTCCGATCCTCACTTATGGTTAGGAACAATGCTTTCTAAGGTGTTTTTGCGAAACCGTCTCTCAGAAGACAGCAGAACCTCTCCCTGCATAACCACCAAAATACACTAAAGCTTCGCTTTATACCCATCACGGCATTTAGATGAAATAGTTGCAGTCTATCAAAATGTCTCTCGGTCACCAAAGTCAAACCTTAACCATACCCTGATCATGAACGTTGGGTAATCACTGAAGGAATGTTATCACAAGCACAAGCGGCAGGGATGGAATTTTTGCGAAGAGTTCACGGCGTGACACTTCGCGACAAAGTGTGCAGCTGTGAAATTGGTAAAGACCTGAATGTCGAACCACTTCCCTTTTAAAAAGAGAGATCCCAGCCACGTTGGTTCGGCCACATGACCAGAATGCCCCACGAAAGATTGGCGAGGCAAGTCCTGCTGGCCACACACAAAGGAAAGTGGCCCAGAGGTCGTCCAAGGACCAGGTGGAGTGACTACATCTCCGACCTTGCTTGGTCACGTCTTGGTGTGGAGCGAGAAAAATTACCAGACGTTGCTAAAAAGATGTTTAAGACCTTTTGAGGTTGCTGTCCACGCGGCCCTCTCGAGAGGAAAAGCGGGTAAACAACAAGTCCAATAAGTACTTTTTCCACAGTTCCAGGTTAAAACCTTCATACTCTTTAGGCTCATGAGTGAAATCCAAAATTTATATTTTCAGATTCTACCTTTGTATTTCATACTGATGCTGATTTAAAGTTATTGCGCATTTAGATGTTTAATACGTCTAACTTTTTCCGTGGCTTGATGGTGCCGTAGCTGTAAGCCACTCCAGTCGACCTGTATTCGATTCAAATCGATTTTTTTCTTCAATGAATTTGTGGCCCCGGATTTAAAGCATCGTTTATAACAACAGTCAGTGATCCTGGAATGACACATTGCACTCTGACCTGTGCAGAAATAGTTTTATTTATGTTTTAATAAATTCTTAGAAATCTTGAATCTTGTGCCTTTCGGCACATTAGTCCAGTGAACGATACACGTGGCCATGTTTTGATGGGGTTGAAGGCAACGAAACGCATATTTACGCACCAAGCTCTTTCCTTCTTCAAGGCCTTTTGTCAGTTTTTGATAAATTTCTTGAATTTTAATCACATTTTTTCTCTTGAAAATTCCATCTAAACCGTCTCGTCGCAAATTGAGGTCCTGTTTGACCTTGGTCTGTGCAACTCCACCTCAGACTAAACTGCACTTGTATCTGTTTTCAATGATTAGCTCCGTCATAACACAACACGACTTCACAGAAGTTGCTGTAGGTTTGACGTGAACAGAAGATATCAGCTGTCGATGATCGTTCGCAGCAACTTGTCACAATGGTAGCAGATCCGCTCAGAAGAATCAACGGACATCTACTTTCATTGTGGTCAGCGGCAGCGTGTATTTGTCTTTGAAACCGAACCAATAACGCTAAGGAACTTAAAAGCAATTTTTGCATATGTTGCTTTGCATTGAATGTAACTTATGCATTTTTTCATTTTCTTAAATATGTTGAGAAAGACAAGCTCCAGCAGCTGCCATCACACCAGCGGTCATTTTCCAATGAGCATCAAAGCTTCAGTGATCAATTTCTAATAATGGCTAAGATACGTCACAAAACTGGGGTGCTATTTACCGCATGGAGGTTTCATTGCTGTGAAGTGTTGGTTGGTGAAAGTAGTTTGTGGCAAACTAAAGCTTGAACCTGTACGCGTTGTTGCAAGTTGGAAATAGAATCTTTTCTGTGCCATTCTTAATCTATCCATAATTCTTAAATAATATCAGGATGCTTTGCTGAAGTTGAATGCCGGACCTGTATTGATATGTTTGCTGCAAGATACTTTCTACCAAACAACAGAAGTTACAGCAAATACTTCATGGCTGCTACCTAGCAGTGCAGACATCAAAGCAAGCTTGGTAAGAAACGGTCCCCTTTGCTTAAAATCAAAACTAACTATGTAACGAAAATCGACGCACAGTTTTCAGAAAGACAAAGTACAGCTGCTTTCTTCTCATACTCACAACTCGAGCAGGTGAAAAGTCCTGTTGTCGACGAGCTTATCATGTTTGTGAAAGCGGACGGAGCCGGTGAACCGTAGCTGTTGAATGACGGGGAGCTGTTGTATACCAGAGGGATTGATGTCACCACAGCTGACGTCAGCGTTGTAATCGCATTTTCTGCACTGTGTGATGGACTTTGTGGGGAATACCCGTTCCGAGGAGAAACACTGTTCCCTCTAGAATACCCTGTAAAGTGTAAACCATCAGCTCTTGCTTGTTTTCAAAACTATCAATGAAAAACAGAAGCTGCACTGCCAACTTCACTAATTTTTCGCGTCAAAATACTCCTCCCTGTCGCGTCTTGATTCGCGAAATAGCAACGTGATATAAACAAAATGGCGATTTATAATATAAGAGTCGGTGACCACTGTGACCACTACCAAGATTTTGTTGATGACCACGTGACTATTGCTTCAACCCCACGCAGTGTTGCTATTGACGACGGACGCAAGAAAAGTAGAACAGGTACGGTTCAGACTGAGAAATGCAAACTTGCTTTGAACAGCCAATTGAGCACATTTGGTTTCTGAGCTTCTACCGCTGACGACAAAAGAGTCAGATGACGTCAATACGACGATGCCAACACAGGAGCCAAGTTATGCATAAATTTAAGTATTTCCCTCTGGAAGTTTAACGAAGCAGCTTTTAAACACGTTTTGGTTGCCTTGTGTGTACTTTTAACTAATTCCAACAATGAATCATCTCATAAACAAATGCTTAACTTAAAGAAAGTTAATAGGCGCAATCATAAAGCATCACACTACATTTGTTGCTTGAGACCAAGGTTCGGTTAACGAAGTTCTGTGTTCTACAATTCTTTACAAACGTTGCAAAGCATCATAAAAACTTATACCAATTTAGCTTAATGACAAACAGCTATTGTTTTGTCACAACGCAATGCACAAAACAGGATCACTACAAACCTATCAAACCTGAGTCGCTACCAGTGACGTCATATCTTTCCGATGCTCCAACGAACTGAGGTCCGACACCCGATGAAGCGTAACCATTCATCGCAACCGCAGCCATGGCCGCGCCTGCAGCTGCTTGTGGCACAAACGAGCCAGGTGCCCCACCAGGTGGAGGGGGAAGGGCAGGAGGTGGGGGCACAACTGATGATGGGCCAGTCATTTGGTTGTGAGGATATTGACGAGTGATGACTGCCTCTATAAGATCTGCTGCTCGCTTGAGAATTGTCTCCTGCAAAAATGAAAGCTTCTTGGTCACTGGTGCCACTACATAGCATTATGAACTACAGTTCGAAGGTTGGTCATGACGCTGTTGGCCTCTTTGTCAATAAGCTATCTCTGGAAGGTTTTATGATTTCTATATTTGCCAATTAACTCCAAGTGACGCCTGCGATTTACAGACATGTCAACAACACACACATTTGCAAACATGTCAACAACACACAGTGTCAACAACACACACATTTACAGACATGTCAACAACACACAGTTTTGCCCATTTTGTGCTGGAAATGCATGTTTGGTTCAACCTTAGACTTAAACTCAACAAAACGAAATGTGCAGCGATCTGGAACCTGGAGGGGAGTGCGAGGAGCGGAAAAAAGAGAAAATCATTGTTCGAGACGTAACAAGAAAATAAGAGGAATTTTATCAAGAGATCGTCAAAGAAAATAGAACTACAACAAGTTAGAAAAAAAACAATCAACATTTTTACGATCTAGGTCCTTAACAAATCAAGCCAGGCAAGAATTATAAAGGAACGCTGAAGCAGCAGAAGAGACTTCGCTGGATGGTGTGCTTGAAACTCCTGGGCTGGTTGGTTATGACATTGGGCTGCTTGGCAGGATTAACCAGAAAGCATAGCTAATCCTTGTCAGGTTGGTGGTAACAACATTTCAATGAAAATCTCAAGAATATTTTGAAAACTAAATTTGCACGAGATTGGGAGGTTTATTTATAAGAAGAGTTGTATCAGGGCGAGGACAGGTCTCACAGTTTTTTCAGAAATAAAATTTAATAGAGTAAACTATCTATGGAAAGAGATCCTTTCTCAGCAAATAATCAGACACTTTAAGATCTTACAGAGTATATATTTCGCCTACGATGTAGGCATCATCAGCTCTTATTCAAATAGAATTTCTTATTCAAAATAGAAATTTAACAGAGTAAATTAGAAATAGAAATAGAGAGTAAATTAGAAATAGAAAAAATAGAAATAGAGTAAAAAGAAATTCAATAGAGTAAAGCTCTTATTCAAATAGAAAATTAATAGAGTAAATTGTGAACTCTTTGCATAACAACTAGTTTTGCTTAAAATTAACGGAAAGCTAGTTAATTAAATGCATTGTCCCAGAAAATCAAATGTGACGAGAGTTGAAAGCGAAGAAGTAAAGAAAATAAATCGATTGTTTTATGCAATAATTGCAACTGACTGTGTAGCATTTTGTATTAGAGTGTTGGATACAAATAATTACCTTTGAAATCCTTTCTGGATCGCCAGGATACCTCGGAATGATTCTTAGCAGCCTTTGGAATCCAAAGTCAATGGTAGGTTCATCTGGTGCTAATAAAAGTATTGATGTTAGAAAGATGGACTTGTGACCATGTCGTGTCAAAACCGTCACAAGTCACCGTCAGGATGTGCAACACACGCGACACCTACTGGCAACATTAAGGGGTGGAGTTCAACATTGCCCCAAATAAGACTTCAAATACAGTCGTTTGGCAGAGTGAGTAGTTTAAGTTGAATAAATACACAGTTGTAATCAAAACAAGCTTCACTCGAAATTGAAAAGTTGAAGATTTGATCACCTGTGTAAATGAATCTTCCTGGAGTGCCGCAACAGAACTGCTTGTTTTTGAAAGTCAGTGTCACTTCAACCGCTCCGGGAATATGTCTCGGTGGCGAAATCACTCGCAGAGCGTGAGCTGTTATAATCTGGAGGGGGTTTACGTACTTGTCATAATATGTCCACTGTCCATTTAACAATAATTTTTGCTAAATTATAACATTGCTGTAAAGGTCATCGCCATAACATACTCACTTGCAACCGCACTACAGTATAAAGATAATGTGTGAAAAATTAAACGCCGAGATACGTGAAAATTAAAACGTTGGGTTTTAAATTAAAACTAAAAGTTCTTTCCGAAAACCTCTTGCGAATTTTTCGATTTTTGCAAGTTTTCGCCAAAGCAAGCTGCTACCAAAGCCAGTCCCGTCGCCATGGGGGGTCTTCGGTGGGCTTTAGCCCCCCCAAACAAAGCTCCAAGACTACCCAAATTGAAATATAAAATACTATAAATCAGTGGAGTTTTGGCAAATTTTGGAATGTTAAGCCCTCTGCGCAAAAGCAAAGCCCCCTATTGAAGACCTTCTGGCGACGGTTCTGTCTTAAGTGCAATTACAGGAACAAATCACGTCGCTGTGTTCATCAACGTCTTGATCTGTACAAACAAAAACTCAAAGTGAATCAAACATACTTCGGTGTAGACTGCTAGCGAACCGAAAGCAACTTGAATTCCTTCAAAGAAGTTTTCACCAACGATGATCACTGTAGATCCACCTGTTGTCCAGCCCTCTGCTGGATTGATGGACTGGATGCTTGGAGAAACTGAAACAATAGATTCAAATAATTTGCTTTCTTGTTATGAAGTTTGAAACCACTGCATTAGAGGAAAAGCTTTGAAAAAGTGACCATAAATTTACTTTATTTGCAAGAAGAGTCCTGGTGGTTCAGCTGTACATGGAATAATTTTGTTAAGTTCGTTGCACTTCCATCACTGTTTAATGAAAACTGCTTAGGTTTCATTTTTTGAAAAAAAAAGTTGTGTGAAGGAGATTTCCCCGAAATATGTTCTCTGATTAGCCTGCTGCCTTGATTGAATGGAATGTTTACGATTTTAGGTTGAAAATGATTGCCATGGCGGGACTAGAGGATTCATCTGTTCACATTGAAATGATGTGGTTGTGAAATTGTTCGACAGCGCAGTTTCGCAGAGTGAGGAGCAGGGAGAAAGCTGATGCACTAATTTGCTCCCTTCCTGTTTTCTGCAGTCGCCTTGTTATTATTATTGATCAAGTTGATTGTTTGTACAGATCATGTGAATCACTCTCCAGGTCCAAGCGAGCGACGCCATTTTGTTTATTATGCATGCTCACGGCGCCAATGTGCCAGGCACGGCATACGTGGTAGACGACGAGTAGCAAAGTATTGTTTAAAAGAGATTGACGTCACTATGGGTTAGCTCACTGCAGATTTACTAGAATTTATACATTTTTGACGTTTTACTTTCCAACAACACTTCGAAGATAGAGATGGATAAAATAAACACTGAAACGTCGACATCAATAAAACGGCGAAAGGTTTCTCAAGTCAACGTAGATTTATTTGATTCAGGTTAACAAACGCTAATTCTTAGCAAACAAGCAACGTGTAACTGGCATCGAACTAAAGTTTGTTTTACTTTCATTTGCTAAATGCCTGAATAGAAACCTGTTTTGCTGTTATTTGCGAAACCCTATCCTTGGCTATGATGCACTTATGTGTTTCAATATTATTACCTAGCATTGGTCGACGGACATTCCTATATTATTTCAGACGCATGCTGAGAGCAAGGGATACTTGTACCCAGAGCCTAAAGTAAGTTCACCGTTAGTCGGTGCATTTTATCACTACGTTCAAATTGCATTGTATTCAAGTTAGTCGTCAGTATAAATATCATAATGCACAAGAGGATCACCAACAAATGAACGTGGGGCTTGGACAACGGAAAACCCGAATATTAGCTTGTCGAGGTGTCCCTAAAGTTTTGAAAAGTACTTTGGTGGCCGTTACGACTATACAAATTAGTAAGTTATTAGACTGTGATTTGTAGGTAAATATTTATGACAAGAGAAACCAAGAAAGAAAGAAACAACGGATCTACCAAACAACAGCAAACTGCAACAACAAATTCCAACTCCATTGTACAGTTAATCCACAAGAAGATATGGTACAGCAAAGAGAAAATTAACTGTTAGAGCTGGAAGAAAACTTTGCTCAGGCCTGAAAAAGGCCATCGTCTGCCACAAAGTTCTGCTGCTTTTCATTCTTAAATAGCTCACTGTTCTTTGCTCTCTCTCGAATAGTTTTGTGTTTGGGTTTGTGAACACCAGGAGTTATTGTGTTGCTGGGTCAGTCAGGGGTTTACGGCAAAACCACTCTCTCCCGTGCAACGACTTGTTTCGGAAATCAAGAGTCGCGATCAAAATGAAGCATGAACACTGACATCGTTGTCATTTTTTTGTAAACAATAACACAATTGCTGTGCAACTGGACCAACACGATTTTTAGATTTTGGATAAAGAAGATAAAACTAATTCTCTACCTGGGATTAAGAGGTCATAATAATTTTGATTGCCAACCTAACCACGATCTTAACAGTGTAAAAATATCAAAAGGATTCGCCAAACTTAACGTTTTTGAAGCCGAGGAAAATGAAGCTGGCGATGTTCGCTCAACTGAAATGAGAAGTGCAATCGTCCCTGTAGCAATGCGCCTCTATCATGAACGACCCAACTATTGGCAGACCTGCCCCTGTGGGATGTGACTCGAGGACGGAGCTTTTACCGAGTAATTGACGATCGATGCCCTACGCTCGCTTTTCAGGAAGCGAGACTTTTCATTCCAGGATGGATTGCTCGAGCGCACAGTAATTAACGGCGATCCCGATATTTGCTTCGGAGTCCTGATCATTTACTTTTGAACAGGCCGAGTAGTGACGTCACATCAGTAGATGACGCAATCGAACAATATTTGAGCCCGATGAACGGCAACATGTACTTCAACACCCTTTTTGCTTTCAAGGATTTAAACAACGCCCCCATGTCATGGTTGCAACTGAGCGATTGATAAGTTTGATTGTTAGACTTCATAAAAATCTCCATCACTTTAAAAATACACTGTCTATGGAGAGAAATCGTTTCTCAGTAAAAAATCAGACACTTTCAGATCTTACAGAGTATATATTTCGCCTACGATGTAGGCATCATCAGCTCTTATTCAGATAGAATATATTTTTTTATTCTTATTTAAATAGAAACTTTAAAAATACCAAATATTTCGTCACGTTCTCATACTTCGAATAAAACTTCTAGTTTTCATCAACTTTCCGGCATTAAGGTGAAGTTATTATCAACTTAAAATCGTTTTTTAAACTCATTTCTAAATCAAATGCACTGGCAACCCCTAACGCTGGTATATGCGCTTGCTTGAGGTGAGACAGTGCTGCATAACCACATCTCTTTGAAGGTGGACAAAAGCTTGCCGTGTTAAAGATATCAACCTCTGACACAAACATCCGAAGTGGCATTCGTCGAAAACCTTTCGAAGCCTTTCATTTCGCTGAGTAGACAATCTCCCTGAAGACCTTCACTCGAGGCGAGTCACAGACCTGCGGATATTTCGCGACCATCCCTTGAGGTGCGTCGTTGTACTCCGCGCCGTGAAACGATGTGAGAAGCTTTTACTCAGAAAGACGAAAGTCTCTCATGTAACCATTTGGGAAACGATATTAGTTGCAAAAGGTTCAGCATCAAAATGATCATGTTGCGTGAGAAGAAATCCTCAAAGCAGGCAAAGTGAGTCGTCCACCCAAGGGTTTTACGGCAGCCAGCCGGTCATGTCATGGATCTAATGCAATTCCAGTAAGGTTTCAGACTTGCCGACGTCATTACCGGTCTTGAGTCAGTGACGCAATATTCGTAAGAACCAGTCATCGGTGATTTTTGACGAAGTTAACAGCGGAGTATAAACAAAGGTATTCCCATCACACACAACCGAGGCACGCAGGCATACCACAACATCACTTCTCTATCGGGAGCCAATGCATGCTTGATGTAATTTCTAGTTTGTTTTGATGTTTTTGAGCGTTCTGAATTTTGAAAAATGATCTGGTTACTTTTATTTCTTTTCCTTGCTGCAAACTTTTAATCAAATCGAAGGCCATGTGTGGTCGGACAGCGCCAGCCACGCTGAGCTTTAGCTTTTCTACGACCATGCGGGTAAAATCTGCAGGCAAGTTTATTACCAGTTGACTGCACACAGTGATGAGAAAACCAGAAAGCAGCACAAACATCCACTCCACCGACTGATGCAAGTTACTTGCACAACCAGCCTCGTCACTGAGAGCAGGGGAGACTTTTGACACGCGTGTTGTTCAATGTACGTAAATATTATTTATGTTGGAGTGGCTCGTGAAGAGTTTGTTGCTATAAAAATTAGACAGTTAATACTTTTTTTGTATGACAAACAAGGTATTTGAAGCATATTTCCGTAATACGCCAGAAAAATGTCTTCTCGCAAATTTTGGCGACGATCGGACGATTCTTGATAATTCATCACAGACCAACAACAAACGCATTAAACGCCAAGCACTTCCGCCATATGTCGCTTGCCCGGTTTACTTGACAAGGAATTGAAAAACTTTCGGTGGCTTTCATAAGAATTGTCGCATTTTACAAAAGGATATATTGAAAAGCAGCTGCTTATAAACGTTTTTGGTTCAAGGATAAACGTTGATGTTACCACAACATTGTCTATACCAGTGGTGGCCAAACTTGCTCTATGTTTGAGCCGCATATCGTAAAACCCAAGTTAAAATGAGCCGCAACATAAAAATCTAAAACACGAATTTATTTGTGATCTACACTTCTGTGACATCGTAATTCTTTTTGGAACGACTTGCAAACGTAATACTGCACGGCACGCTAGCTAGCCACCACAGCGCTATTTTGCAGTATTTCTACGCTTTGTAATGGAAATAAAAAATAACAAATATATAAATTTTCGGAAAGCTCAAAGAGCCGCATGGAAGCCTTCGAAGAGCCGCAGTTTGGCCACCCCTGGTCTATACCTTATATATCAAATTGAATTTGCGTTTCGGAAACCCCAAAGGTATTGTTTACGTTTTTCCTTTGCAAAGCGCCCCCCCCACACTAAACTATATTTTCTGCCACCTATTGATCACTAGACCGAAGACCACTTTGTGGAAAGTATTCGCTTCTTCCACAACTGCACAGTCATAAATTTTATTTCCTGCTAGTGACGTCATGCAGCTGTACGTCATCAGCTTACCGTCGGATGTGTCCGGTCTTCTGGACTTCCTTCCGTGTTTGGAGTTATTGTGAACAAACATGTTGTCGGACACGGCCAAGACGTGGCCATCGACATGGACTGTGGTTGATATCACGACCTGGGCAAAAACGATATGAAAGATAAGTTGCAGAACTATCAAAAAACTTTTTGAAAACTCGACTGAAATGACTCCAGCAACACGACGCGTGAACCACTTGCTTCTGTGTTGTGTAACGTGCTACTGTGTTGTGATTACACAAGACTAAGGAGGAATTTTAGAAATTTATCTTCATTTCATTTGTTAGCAGGAAGTAGATTCGGTTTGCCGACCTCGTACAGCAGGTGTCGCTGTTTGCATTCCACCACCAGCAACAGCAGCAGCAACACAAAAGAAAATGTCATCCAAACAATTAAAAACAACCGCCAACCAGTTGAAACTTTAACATCACATGTTTTTGCAAAAAGTTAGAAACATAATTTAACTAACCCTTCCATTTTTTGACTCGATTTTCAGATATGTTTGATGCAAAGCGAATCTGCTATGAGCCAAAGGTCTTTTCTTCTCCTTTCTTTAAAAACGTAACTTTGCGCAAAGGAATGAAAATTTGAAATTAGTGACTTGGTGGATGAGCCCAAGTCAAAAACGCAACGGTGAGAAATATTTCAAATATTTTTAATATACTGATATTCGAAGAAAAACTCACTAATCTGGACATTAACGGCAATGTTGCACCTTCCAGTTTTTATTAAAACTCAGATTTACCTGTTTTTGTATCAGCAGCGCAGCTGTACCCCCGGTGGTTTATAACACCATAAGCCTTTCCCTCTAGTGCTTGGCAATTGACAAAGCAGCAGAAATACATTAATTTTGAACAGCTTTTAAGATAAGCAACAAACAACTGAAGCACAAATTCACTGCTTTACCTGGAACCTTCTCATGTCGCGAGGATTTCCAGCATTTTTCAGGCAGTTTTGATTGCATTTTAGGAAGAACTTTAAAAAATACCTAGAAAAAATACAAAATAACCAATGAAAATTACACTTTAATTCAGGATTCATTTAAGAAAATGTTGGATAAAATAAAGAATTGTATTGTTTACACAATAAAATTGGAAAAATATAGAGGCCCGCATTTCTCGCTAAGTTAGAATTAAGTTACATACAAAACGAGAGTCTGCAGAGAGGAGACATCAAAACGAGAGAGGAGTCAAGTGTCATCATGTAATCAGCCTTTCAGCAAACAAGATGCAATTTGTTGTGCATCAAACGTTTCTCCAAGTAATTGATCAAAACAAGATATTTTTGTCACTGCAAATAAACGGCTCTGCACAATTTTTGAAACGCGTCACTGGAATCAACCTCAAGTTTATTCGTCAGTTTTAAAAAGTCCGTTACGTATTAAATCTAGTTCTGAAAAAAAATTGCCGAGCAAACAAATGCTAAGATTAAATTTAGAACCAAGTCAAACAGAATAAAATTGCGCAAAGCTGAAGTGAAGCTACTCTGCACGAATTTCTTTAAAAATTTCATAAACGTTCTTTTAAATGATTCCAATGAAAATAAACAAACACTTTTTAAAGAAGAAAAATCATTAGAAACTGGCAGCTGATATAGACTTTCTTTATGTACAGATAATGAAATACTGGAGACTGAAGCATTCAATTCCTGAAGAGAGCGAGGACGTGACGTGATTTGCTCAACAATCATCTTATTAGTGACAATGAAACGGTAGCGTGACGTCACAAACAAAAGATGTAATTTTACGTATTCAAATTTTTATAATGCGTATTTTTCATGTCTTTCAAACAGTTTATTATTACGAATCTTTTGTCAAACAACTAGTCAAGAATATCCAAAAAGCAAGTGTTACGAAGTGTCGTGGTAACAAATCGAACATCGGTTTTCAAAGTAGTCGCTAAACCCGTGCTGCGACCGACGCATGCCAACTTTTTAGTAGTAGGCTGCAGCATCACCGTTCTGTGCTAAACAGGTATTTATGTAAGCCAGGGTTTCTCAACCCCACAAGGCGTTCTTTTGGGGACCGCGAGTAGCCCCCGTTCATCTTACGTAGTGAATAAAACAACAAAAGTATGGACGTTGAAACAAATGTAGGGTTTTGTTGGCGGAGCTGGGAGCCATGGGTGTTGTTTCTGAAAGGGGGAAACAAACCATGAAAGGTTGATAAACACTAGCCCAGGCACAGCTCACACCACTGGAATGTTTCAGCGACTGGGAGATATTGTCAACACTGGCTTTTACGCGGAGTCTGATTGTCAGGAAATAACCAGCATATTTCAGATTTTGAAAAACACTGTTTAGAACAACAACATCATCTCCACGTTACAAAAGTTTCTGCGACATTTTTTGGTCAATATGTTGTCATAATGGCGCGACATCTTCATCAACCAATCCCACTGAACTGCACAATACAGCAACAACAACAAAACACTTGCAACCACCCTTCGAAGAATGGTCTCTAACCCCTGCGTGGATATTTGAAAAAAAACTGAATTACGAAGATAAAACTTCATATAATTAAAGTGGTTGTTTAACTTTTTATTTGGTCTCTACAACCAAGGCATTTTACCAACATCGATGCAACGCTACGGTTACAATTCATTTCTCGCATCCAGTGAATGATTGACACGACTGCTATAGAGACTGCTATAGAATGACTCACTGCCTCTGCCCGGCTCTGAATCACCGTCCGGCTGCGATGCTATGAAACAGCTGCACTAATTTAATTATACATCAAGATTTTCGCAGCGCTGAGGCACCGATCAGTTCTGTGCGATCAAGCCACGCTCAACCGAACAACTGCACACGACTGGTTGCTAGGGAGGTATTTTGATTCGAATTAGACATGTTTGTTTCATGAAACGTTATCGGTGCGAGTCGAGGCCGTTATACTGTAGTAACTTCCAAAATAAAAAGAGCCGTGCTTCTTCAGCAAAGCAGTTGTGGATATGACTTCCAGTGATGACCCGCCCAGTTTTCATTTTGTGTAATGAACTCTGAAGGTTTCAGAAGTAAAATATCATCTTGGTGAGAGAGACTTGGGGTTCAGGGCATAGAACAGACCAAGCGCAATTACTGCGCCAACCCTGCTTTCACCACAGTCTCCTTACGACCTATTCGTTCACACCTGTAAGGAAACTTATGTGGCCAGCATGTGAAAGCTATGTAGATTCTATATGGCGTATAAATGTCTTTGAATAAAATAAATCACGTGATCTCCACGTGAAAGGAAGTCAATTACAAATGATGCTGAGAAAAAGAGGGTAAAAGTGTTTTATGAAATTCAAGTTTGAAGAATTTCACAAGAAATATTTTTCCTGTCTTCCAGATCTTGCAGCACAGAAAATTGGTAAAAAGCACTCAAATGTAACGTTTAATGCAAAGCATTTTTATCGCAAAAATTTCAGACATCACAACCTTATTAATTATATTGTCTTTCTATTATTTTGTAGCGTTTCTCGTTACTGTTCACTGCAGCATGTATGGCATGCAGTGCAGATGGCGACGGAACCGCGTCAGCGAAATGCCAGTAGTTTAAAGTGAACGGGCGACGCAGGAAAACACCAGCGAATCGTGAAGTCGTAATTTTACCAGGATACGTGTAAGAACAAATGCAGCGCTGTAATCAAAGACAAAAGCTGCATATCGGACATGCAGTTTAATGTTTGTAGGTAGGTATCAGTGAAGCAAAGCTTGGTTCACACTCCAGTGGTTGGACAAAATCACAGCTGCAGTGCTCCACACAGACGCACTACCTGGTAATCGATGGTCTGTTACTAGGGATCTTGGATGTTGATAAATTATTCATAAATTTCCATATTCTTCCTTATTGCGGCCCGACGCACAAAGATGTTAACCATATGGGAAAGCAGGTCCGACGTGTCTTTCCCTGACATCACATCTTTAGTTTTTGCGTACTGGGGTGAATTCTATTGTAAGGGGTATCGCAAGGGGGAATTTCATAGTGGGGTATCTTGGTGTGGGTGGAACTCTATAATTTTGGGTACACCACCTTTCAGAACCTGTCTTTTCAGTTATTTTCTGTTATGTTTCAATTTCTATGAAACATTTAGAGCCGAACACCGACGTGTTGTCCTTCAAACCCCACACCTTTAGTGTTGTCCTTCAAACCCCACACCTTTACCCCACACCTATCTCATAAAAATCTTGATAATCTACAGCATATGGTGAATGTGGAACTAATTAAAGTAGACAACTGGTTGCGCTCAAATAAATTGTCCTTAAATT
>JGI24021J15306_10001533_pt1 | contig 22864 bp, 20 predicted proteins | sample Ectturendosymbi1_FD_15306 | JGI IMG/M metagenome (IMG submission 15306) | reverse complement strand
GTTGTTTTGTACCCCAAGNGGGGGGGGGTTGGCCAAGAAAAATTGCAAGGTCACAGCTACAAGCAAGTGAAAAATCGCGCTCGTGGTGTATTTGTAAACAGGGAGCTATTTTCGGAAACTTGCTCGCGGGCCATCAGCGGAGAGATTCTGTTTTTGAGAATCGAGTGAAGAAACCTGATGCTGTTTGTGAAGAAAACGAAATTTCGAAGAAGCGAAATCAACGAGAATTTTACGAGTGCAGTGTTTACCACCAAGTTTCTGTTTGTCGAAGAGGAGAAAATCGGTTCCTTCGAAAGGTCACGTCGTTACAAGAAAGCTTTCTACTTTTGTCGGGCGCAGAAAGATTGCAAACAAAGCCGAAGCTCTTCAGCAAGTTGCTTTCAGGGCTCCAGCAGAATACCAAATAATTCGTAAGTCTTTTGTTACATTTTTTCGTAAAAAATTCTGCACGTAATTTGTAAAAATCTTTTTCCCGTTTTCGGCTGAGAATTAAAATCGCGCGAACTCGGAACGTTGCGCGGACGGTTTGTCGAAAAATGCGATATTTACCCATAAACCTTGAGCGCTATTTTAAGCAGTGAAGAAAAGGCCAGACAATTACCAGGTGAACAAGTATTCACACAAGTGCGTAACGATCACGATTTATTCTGCGCTTCGACTGTTTCATTGCAACAAAACACTCGCTACTGCAGACCGTCCGCAGCGTCAATGTAGCGCTGGCATCGCCAGACGAATAAAGGAAGTTATGCGATTGGATTTATTGCCGTCGTCGGTCTTGTTTTTCAGAAACGCTTAAAGGTGGAAAGCCGGACGGACTGTTGTTGAACGTGAGCGGCCGCTGTCTGGTGCGGCGCGCGAAACATGCACGAATCTACGATCGCGCCAGCGCTTTTCGCGTTGACGGCGAAATTGGTCGCGACCGTCATGACAGGAAACACGCGTCGACGAAAGAAGACGAACAGTGGGGGGAGGATGAAGAGGACAATGAATTGTCGCCATTCAGAATCGACGCGAACAATGCCCGGGCGTGTGCGGTGTAGGCTTAGAATACTGGCAGCCAGGACAGCAGCGGAGTTCACGGTCCAGTAAATCTGTTTTGCCAACAACAGTTCAGAGTAATATCGAATTCGACGACCATTTTACGGCGTTTCGCGGCGAGAACGAACGCCAGTAGGCTTCCAGCCACTTGAACCCACGTCGCGTTCCGCACGAATGCGTTTTAACGCGAAAGTCCTCTGGAAGAGATTTTCACCTCCCCCCAAGCACCGAGAGCTTCGTGCAACGGACACATGGTTATCGCCGATTAAGCGTCGCGCGCTGTTCCGATTATGGCAACACCCGAGGCAATTTGCTTTTTCTTCGATTTCGCTCGCTCGAGCGCGCGCGGCTTCAACAATAATCCACTTATGACGCTCGTTGACAAAACACAGTTTCTGGCTGTGGGGCGATGGACGCCGACGCGCGACTTATTAAGGCGCACTACCGCTGCTGAACGAGTATGAAAGCGCGCGCCGTCACAAACTGCATGTTCAGCAGGATGAGCGCCAGCGCCAAAACAGGTCGCACGTGCTGCGCGATCACGTCGCGAGCGCTTCTGGGCAAGAAGCGATGTCGTCGAGACGAAAGCACGAATCATTCGTCGGTTGGAGCCCCTTCTCACTGCGGCAAGCCCTCTTTCTACCCCCTACGGCTGGGGTTCTCAACCTTTTCAAGCACGCGGCCCAATTAATAAACAAACAGGGGGTCCGTGGCTGAGCAACTTTTCCAATGCGACAACTGTTTCAGATGCACAGAGTAGAAATAAAGCAACTACAAACCACATTTAACAAAACACCGTGCGCTACAATAAATGCGAAGGAAGTATATCAAGTCATTTTCCTGCTTCTTGATTTCGTTTTCAAAATGCTTTCAGTAACAGCATATTGTGCAAAACGTGGTAAGCAACATGGAAATTTCCATTTCGCAATTATTTCCAACATGTCATGACGAAAGAGAGCGTATTATGACGTTTGTAGCTCAAAATCTACCTGCACTACGTCTTCGATTGAAAGGTTCAACTTGCAAAAGGCACTCAATTACAATATTACCAAGCCGTGACCCGTCAAAAATTCTTCCGTGGCCCACGGGCTGAGAAACCCTGCGGCCTGGCGTAATAGGCGATTTGCAGCTGTTGTTGCTGCCCGGCCTCGAGCTGACTCAAGCTTTGAGCTGCACTGGGCGATGCAGCCGGTGGTTACCATTAGCAACAGCGCATATCTTTGCGAAGCGATGCTTTTAACGCGGGCGATCGGTGATGGAACGGGCATCGATGGCAATCAAATTAAAGAAGCAGAAGAAAAAATAAAAAGGAAATTACTTCGATTCGACGTCACGTACGAGGAGCCGTCTCCCTTTAAGTGGATGACAGACATCTGGGCCTGAAATGCAAACGATACAACTGTGACGAAACAACGCTAACTATGACCAAGGCCAGCAACTACTGCCGCAAGGGAAGACACATATAATGTGTTTTTCGCTTCGTGTTTCCGCAAAGCGAAAGTCGTGACGATTTTCAAACTCGGCAAGAAACCGTCGTGGGAGATCGAATGAAGCTATATACGGCGACAGGAACTCGAACCACCTTTTAACTTGAAGAAACGTTGCGGGCATACGAGTTGACACAGTTTGGTCACCGACTGTGGAAAACTGCACATTCAGCGATAAGGGATTTTCGCGAAAAAAGCGTTTAGGTTCGACAGCGGCAGCAGTTGACCTTGTGTTTGCAGCCATCACATTTTTCGTATCAAACTGACGATTAACACTCAGCACTGTTAATGTCATTTCTGCAGTTACTTTAACATTTTTATTCAAACTGATATGACGTGAACAAAGACCGGGCTGCAAGCGAAAAAGAAAGAAACTAAGAAAAATGCGACACGCTAAATAATAAAAATACACTCACTCCCACAAAAATACCTTGAAGGTTTTCAGCAAAAGAGAACATAAAAATGCCATTTAATGTTAAGCTGATCTTGCTGGTGGTATAACCCGGATGTACATCTCTCCCTCTGAGCTTCATAAATTATAAAATGCCACTTCACAAAGCACTCAAGAAGAAAAACAACTCACACTTTTCCCTGGAGAACCTGGAAGACCTCGATCTCCTTTCGGCCCGGCAGGACCACGGGGCCCAACATCACCCGGTGGACCTCTCACGGATGGTCCTGGAGGTCCGGGTGGTCCCATAGGACCAGGCGGACCCATGGGGCCAGTGCTGCCGTCTCTACCATCACGCCCATCCCTACCAGGTAACGCATGATGGATGCCTATAAAAAAACGATGGTAATGCCAAAATCGACCATTGCAAAACATCAATCCATTCCTAAATGACTGACTTTGTCGATGCAAATAGTTCCCGGTGCTTCAAATATATGCCAAACAAAACAGAAACAAACTAATTTGAGAATGCCGAGTTACTTCACCGGGTTACTCGATCGGTCACGGTTGAACAAGCCTCGGTTTCTAAATCTGCAAATGAAACGCGCTCGCTCCTATTTTGTGCGACTTTGCATTTTGTCTTCAGTTGATTCCAGCGCAGCGCGAATTAAGCGGTTGGCTCATGCAACGCATTGCATCCCAGTTTCATTAACGAAGGCACGGATGGCGATGGGAAAAGTTTATTTGAATTGCTGCAAACCTATCCTTGCTGTTTTGCAAATTTTCCTGGCTCAAATCAAAAAGCATCAAGAAGCAAATGCTGTACCTTGGTCCCATATCTATGGTGTCACGATGAAAAGCGCGCAAAGGCATGAAAATAGTTCTTTTTTATGAAAACCGTGCTTGTCCAACATCAAGCAGCTGTAAACTAGTGATGACGCGTTGCAAGTTGATACAATAACAAGAAACAAAAACCTCATGCAGTGCGGTTCTCCCTGTGGACCGAACGGTTTTCAGGCTTTCGGCTTGAACATCGGCAGTAAACGCAAGAAGTCTTTCCGCATTGATGAAAACTTACATTGTTATGTCATAAAACGTCTCTCATCGCTTTCGACAACAAAACCCACGAGACATCGCAAGTAGCCGGGCATTAAACTCAACCAGCAGCAAGCATTTACCTTCGTGTCTCCTTGAGCGAGCGCTGCGGTCTCTGACGTCAACAGTCGATGCAACGTATTCAACAGGCTAGAAAATAAAAACCGCATAATATGCACTGAAGACGACTGTCTCAATGGACACAGTCAGGTTTAAATTACATTAAAATCCACGAGTTTGACATCGAACAATACGTGCCTTTGTTACGTGGTGTATTCATTCGCTCATAAAATGGCATTTTCCACAATCACTTTTGCGTCGAAAAAGCATTTAAACAAAACTCTTAGTTCATGAGATCGTATAATGACCGAGAAATGTTTGTCTTCAGTCTAAAACATTTCGTTAATCTCGCTAAGCGTCAAAACTGTACCCCCACCAACATCCGAGTGTCAATGTCTCGACAAAACGCCCGTGAAACAATCCAGACCAGTCCATGAAAGTACTGTAGGTTTAAAAAGAACGATTTTAGCGCACCATTGAAAAGCTGACATGATAAGTCAGTCACTTCAACAACCAGGCAAGTTGCATCAGATAGAGGCTGTGAAGCTGCCACTGTTTTGAACAAACTCAGAAGTGAACCCACATTTACTAGTGTCAACGGAAAAAACACGGCTTCAAATCACTAAACATTCTTGCAAATGAAGGTGTCATTTGTGTTCGGTGTTTGTGTCCTCAAATTACAAAGAACTGACCAAATATTTCTAATCGGGCATCTGGATTTTCCTATAAATCCATCAGTGCTCTGTTTATATAGACCTGCTTGTTTTTCTCCAAACACCCGCCGTCTCAGATAGAAATTACCAACTCCAGTTGTTTGTTATTATTGCATGTATGTGTGTGCGTGTGTGTATGTTGTTTTTATCCTTTATTTTTTGAATGTCGCTTGCGCGATAACTTTACTTGGTCTATTCTGTGTTTAACTTTTTTAAAATCGTGTTTGTCTTCTCTCGGTTTATCTTACCTTCATCTCTTTACTACCTTGGTAGTAATCAGCCAACGATTGTGTCATATCGCGCCCTGCCATCATTCAATAAATACACAAATCTCGAAGTGGTTGAAGGGAAACGCAAGAATTAACTAAAAGTAGAACTAACTTCTTTCCAAACAAACCTTGCTAGGCTCGGCCACGCTGAGCTGTGAAGTCTGTCCAGGGCTAAATCCAAAAGACTTAAAACTTTGCTGGGTTTTCAACGCATCCTGCACCCCCTGCAGGGCCTGCAAGTAATCGTAAGTTTTGTTGTTAACAGCGATGAACTGTTTGCGTAAAATCACGAACAGTTCCGTATGACAGTCCAAACAATGAACTGAAAGAAAATAGCATAGCCGATACTTAATCGTGATGACTGGCCACTTTAAAGTTACCTGGTCTTAGCCAAATACGTGAAGCACAAAACGCTACAACGGTCACACGCACGGGTAGCTCCGTGCAAAGAAAATAGGAAAAAACTCAGTTATGTTCACGGGCGAATCCAGCCAGTAAGTTTAGGGGGGCGATTTCAGCAATATTTGGCGGTCAAGTCTCATTACCAGTTCACTTACTGTAAGAGAGGTGAAGTATACTTCACAACACTGCTGTGACAAAACAATGCACGTCAAAATGGCCTTATATCGTGAATGCTGTTTTCCGAATTGTACAAAATCATGGTGAATAAAGTTACTTTCGTAGGTTTTGGGGGGGCGATCGCCCCAATCGCCCCTCTGGTTATGTTTCAGTTAGTTGATGGATATTACAACAAAAGCTTCGAATGATTAACCAACAAGCAGGTACCAGGTTAATGTGCATCATAAAAATCTTAATTGTCACATATACATTCTTGGTAACTGCAAATCAATTCGATAAATTTCACTATTGAAAGCTCCCAGCTTGCGGTAAGGTTTAGAGGAATCAGCCGAATGGGCTCTGCTTTCATCTTTGGCGATGATTTAAACATGCACATATCTCTATTCTAATGACCAATTACCACGCAGATGAAGAGTTTGAATCAAGCAGCAAATATTTTCATAGGAAATCGATTTCACGTAACATCACGCATCCTCAGTCCTGCGTTACGTGATATCGATTTCCTATTAAATATTCGCCGATTGATTCTAACGCTTCACCTGTGTGGGGAGTGGAGATTAATTCCATAATGATTTGTAATGGGCGTTTGTTTAACGTCACATTGTTTGGGAGGTGCCGTTAACAAACAATGGTCTTTCATAAGAAGCTTTATGATCTCATAAATTTCCTACGTTTGCGTTAACAGTAGCCACTAGCCAAAGAAGTAAATCAGCACAAAATATGCTTGAAAACTAAATTGTGAGTAGTTCTCTGTTCTTTTGCTCTGTAAAAGAGACTTTCAACAGCATTATTTCTTTAAAACCAGCAGAGTTTCGGTGCTTGTCTATCCACATTATGTCACTGACGAATTTACTTCTTGCATCAAGCACACGCTGAAAGTAACGTTGTTTGCAATTGTATGAAAAACCTATTTTGGAACACAAACGAAAAGCAACACATCTGCACAATCTTACCTCCAATTTCTCTCTAAGTTGATCAACTTCGACAGATAGTTGGGCATACTTCAAAACACCAAACACAGTGAGTACACAAATGACACAGGCAAGAATTATCACCCAGATACAGGATAATGATAAGCAAGGTGGTTTACGAAAATGTATAGCATGTCCATGGTCACAGCTTTTTTTCTTAGCAGACACAGTGTCGGGTCCAGTCCCACATATGTGAGTGGAATGTGAGGCACAACCGCAATCAGTTCTCTTGCATGCTGCTACAGTTGGAGGAGTAGATCCAGAAGTGTCTGAATTGCTGGTAATTGGAATAATTTCATCCATTTTGAAATCACAATGAAGTTTCATCAAAACAAGGGCATCAACTACTGCCCATCGTCCAGGTGCATAATCCTGCAATTGACCAGATGGTTGTTTGGGCAACTATTCTTTCAAATGTCTCTCAGGTCACAGCCACCTGCTTAATCACAAGAGTAGCACTTCCCTATCCAACTGCAAGGCATGAAAAACTGAATAGTGATTTGTGAAAATGTTGTAGCATCGTGACAGATATACTTGCAATCAAACAACACATCTCAACAGCGTGCCTTTGTGTCAAAAGTGACTTTAGGTGCCTGAACCCATAAGTAGTCAGGCAAATAAATACCCATCTCTCTTTTCTTGTTTATATTGTTTAAGCTATCTTGTATGCAGCAGTGATACCACTTTAATATTATCCCAAGTCAATTAACAGTATGTATAAAGACTGAATAAAAATTGCTAAATTTGATGTGCATAGAGTACATGAACTTCAAGAAGAGATTTATAATTGGAGTCCTAGGAGCCAATAAGCTGCAAATTTTGACTATTATCTGATCACAAACTGAACTTCTTTAATTTGTCATTACTTCTCAGTTAATAATCTGTGTAACATAGAGCACAGGCAGGCAATTAGCAGGTGGCTCACCACAGAACTTTCAGCAAAAATCTGCAAATCTGAAATTTGTTGAAAAGTGTGTCAGATCACATTTGTCTGATTCAATTTGCTTGCTGGATAAAGCGCCTATGTGCAATTGCAATAAAACCTTTTCTGTGTACCATTATCGTTTTCTTTTTTTGTTTTATGATCAAATTAGAAGGAATGGCCCTCCGCTTAATGCGGTCTTCACAAAGTGGTCCCCGATCCAAATTAATTGCTTACCCCCGACATAGAGGATTTAGATCACTGAAATATCACAGGTGAACAACCAATTTGTGTTATGTTTTAAATAAATGTGGCTTGTGGGAAAAAAAACTATGAAATACACAAAAACAACATTCAATGTCATTATGTAGAAACATTTATATGCAATTGTAATTAAGAAAAGAATGCAGGCAAGGGCACAAAACAACTTTTCTGGAACAAGAAAAGGCATGACGCAACAGCCTGCACCTAAAATTTAAGCATTTGATGTTATTTAGAAAGTTTTAAGTTTTTTACGCAGCATCATGAAATGCAAAACCAATTCGAACTATCATAGACATTTCCAACGTTTCATCCAAATTGTTGTCTGGTATCAAATGATAAAAACATTCTAATGGCATTCTGTATGTTTACATCAATTGATTTGTTGTCTGTCTTAAAATAAATAAGACATGAGGTGATGAGGACTTTGAACTCAATAAAACCCAGGTAATTGCAAGTAGTGCATGCAGTTTGCTCACATTGAATTTTTATGATACAAATTAATATCTACACATGAGGTACAACTGTTTCTTTATGATATACCATATTCTTTGCAAGTTTTCCTAGCATAGGCCAAATAGTTGAATGTGCAGATTAACACTTTTACATAGCATGGTCCACTCGGGTGATTAAACTGATATAAGGCTTTTCACTTATATCTCTAAAAAGTAAGCACTATTTGTGTTGCATGTCCACATGAACTCTTTAAACCAAAAGGTCTTACTAAGACAAAAAATAGGCTTTTGTGTATTTTGAGGCCATCTAGAAAAGGTGAATTAAACCAACTATCACTAAAGGTTACAAATGGTTTTACACCAAACTAAACGACTAGCACTATTAAGCAAAATTTATCTAAAACTTCAAAATTTTCACAGCTTAGCAAAAAACATTACTTCTACTTTCAAGTGCCTAACAAGTTAGCCATTACATGGTACAGAATCAAAACTACGTAGGAACAATACATGAAACATGCCCTTCTCACCGTTTTGATCTGTGAAAATAGCAATAATATTGTATGTAAGTTATATGTTCTCCTTTTTGAGCCACTGTGTTAGACAAGTCATTATTCCATTATGAAAAAGTAATAGCTCATGATACAGAAGTATTGCATTGTACCACAAATTAGGATGAAATGTATTGGCAATTGCAGAAGGGGAATGCTTCAAACATTAGTGAGAGATTTTATTACTTTATAATCTTCTGATTACCAGAATTTATCAGAGGCAAATATTTATATTTTTTCCAACCCAGACACATGTGATTTCTATACAACTTGGGATGACTGTGTAAACCACTTGACCTCAATGCATATTTGCAAAAAAGCTAGTCTGGTAACAAGCACTGAAAAAATGTAACATATCATATCACACAAATTTCCAGGCATTATGATGTTATTGTTGCTAAGTTAGACCAAGCCTAAATAAACACGAAGTAAAAGTGAAAATATACTAACAGGCCTACTCATAACATTCCCATTTCTGTTTCAATATTTCATATTGTCTTCATAACATTCATAAGACAGACAGACAATGCTTATTTATTTTACATGGCCATGAAAAGACCCGGAGGTCATCAAAGTCAGCTGACCATATAAGGTTATATAAGCTTCATCAATTGTTGCTGTGCCAAAAAGCAGTAAAATGCAAATGATGACAACCTAAACCTCTTTAACAATTATTACATTTAGTCATTATCCACATATTTAAAGATGCAAAAAATATTTAAAGATAGCTCATAAACAAATCACACAAATTAATTGTGTTTGAAATGTCTTTATTGAGCAATGTTCCATGTCAACTTCCAATGCTGACTGTAGTACTTCTACAGTTTATGCCATTGTACAGAAATAAGGTAGCCTATACTAGTGTATTAGCATCAAGAACACATGGCCTAGTCTAATACTATATGCTGTAATATTATAGTACAGCATTTACCAACCTTTTTCAGCTATGGGATCCACTTTTACTGACAATTTTTGTGGGGCCCACTATATGAGATATTGCAGTAAAACAACAATGAAATAAATTTAGATATGAGATAAAACAAAATATTAACAACACATGCAATTTACTGTTAATGAGAAATTTGAACCTGCATATTACTTTATTAGATATAAGATCAAATCAATAGAAAATCAGATAATTTTCAAGAAAGGTTTTTGTCAAGTACCAGAAAATCATAACATTTTGAAAGGCTTTGTAGCCCTCCTAAAATAACTTCATGGCTCACCAGTGGGCTGCAACCCACTGGGCTGCATAGTGCTTAGGAGCACTGCTATAAGCTGCTTTAAATGCCAATCATTTTATCTACAAGGCTACAGGCTAATAGCCCATACCACACACTAAGCACATGAAGAAAAGGAGGCATGACTGTTTTAAACTTGTTTAGACTAGAGTTAAACAATTAAACAAAGGAAGTGGCTATGGAACCACCTCACATGACGCGGTTCGAATAAAACGCTGTTTGTTACCCAAGTGGCACTGTCATGGAAGTGTTTACATCTGCTACGCCAATGGTTTTTGGTTGGGCTCTCACCTTGGCAACTTTCGTTTTGGTAGTAGTGCTTGCATGTTTCAATCCACAGGACCAGCTATTCTTTACTTTTTTCAAAAGTTTCCAAAGTTTAGGTTTAGAGATCAGGGTNAGAGCTGGCTATAGCGTTTGCATTAGGGTTACAGTTTGCCTTTCATGTTTCTACCAAGCCTACTACTCTACTGCACTCTTGTCAGGCATTACTGTTATGTTACAGGTAGCAGTTGAATAAGGTTTCAAATATGAAGATCCACAGGCAGTTCTGTAGCCACTGCCTTAAATAAACTGTATCAAATTTTAGATCCAAGGAAATGTACCACATGCATTGGAATTACATCTCCTGTAGCTAAAGGAGATTCATTGTGATGCAGAGATAGAACTTTCATATAATATATTTAACACACTAAAGTAAAGATTCAGGTCCAAAGTTTTCTTTTTCTTTACAAATTGAGCCATTTTGATTTTTCAACTATTTGCACCATTTCTAATTAAGTACTGCCTAACCCAGCACTGGACTAGGTAAGATTGTGTTAAAGTTCTGGACTGCATTGCAACCAGCTTGTCGGAATTGAAGTAGGACAGTCAGTGACAAGTGATGATTAATTTAGACTTGGTGCAAGATAGTTGAATTTGTCTAAGCTTAGGAAACAATTGCAGTAGCTCACGTAGGCTAACAATGCAGCGAATGATGCAGTTCCCGAGTGCTTGGGCACAAAGACCTACCTCTCCACTCTGCAGTTTTTTAAGTAGACCTGCAGTGTTTTGTAAGTCTAGGTTTCAAAGTACTTTCTGAAGCGTACGGCACAACAAAGCCATGAAAATTTCAGCAAACTAGGTCCGTGCGTGGGCAAAGACATGACTGCTAATGTGTCTGCACGTGGATCCCAGCGTAGCAACGCGTTACTTTCTGTACCGGACTGGGTTCACTCAGGCGTTCCTTCACCTCTTGCAAAGAGCCCTTTCGGTCAGAAAAGTTCATCAAAATCTGTTGGCAGCAAGTCTTGGCCACTTGCATTTCTGCAATCTCTGACGATTTCGCACAGTCACCAGCAGATATAATTTTCGCCACCAACAAACTCACAACCAGTAGGGCACGAATGCGAAAGGCTGCAGTCGTCAGTGGAGCGAACTCCGAGCTGCCCTATCGCATTTCGCCTCGCAACGTGACACTTCGCTGGGTCAAGTTTTCGCGCGAGATGTTTACTTCCAGTCACGTGTCGTTTCATCTGGCGGGAGTAAAGTATGACGTCATAAATGCATAAGTTTGTCAGCAATTTCAACCATTTACCTTGATAGAGGACTTTATGGCTTTGCTTTTGTTTTCCTTATTTCGCATTCGCTTGTCTGCGGAAGTTTGCTTTGACGAAATACCTTGCAACTCCAACGTCAGCCACAGTTTTTCTCGCCTAGTCGCAATGTTTGGAATGGCAAGCGATCCGTCAGCGTCGATGCTTGTTCACTTTGATCAACAAGNTTGACACGGCAAAAATTGACTCACTATCTACTAACAATGAAATGGAAATTTCCAGCTGAAGCAGCAAACTTTGGCAAACATCGCTTCGACGAAACGGCAACACGTTTCTCCTTTCAATGCTATACGCACTGAGACAAAAGAGCATGATAAACCAGCATGAGCAGCGGGCGAGGGAAAAACAAACTGGTTCGCAGCGCTGCTGCGCAGCGCGCTGCAGCGTAATTTGCAAAACAGCGCTACGACTCGCTGCTGCAGCACTGAAATTCGTGGATAAAGTCACGCTGCTGAAGTTTGTGAAAGGCGCTCACAACAATCCTCTATCACAGATAAAACGCATCTCCGCTTACAACTTCTAAGCAGCATCGAGTCTTGTACAAATTCTAATTTACTCCTGAAAACGTTACAAGTGACAATGATGAGCATATCTTTGGCTCAGGACGGTGAAGAGACTTAAAATACTACTCTTTGTTGCATATCTGTTTCCGTGTTCCTGCAGTTTTTAAAATATGAAAAGTTTGTGATGAAACATCGACGTTGGAAAAACGTCACTTAGCCTACTGTTAAAAGTCCTGCAACTGTGCAAAAATACTTTCAATCGATCCTGCCGAGCAATTCAGTACAGCGAAGACGAAGACGCTTTCTCGATCTATGCTTGCACTTGAGAGTCCTGCACAGTGCTTAGCTTTCGGTCACAGGGCATTGTCATACATCAATTTTCAGCAGCTTGCATTGTTGTGTAAGAGCGTTGAAGACACTGCGCAGAATAAACCAGGTGCACGTGACAGTAGCTAAGAACGTATAGTGGTAAGTTATATACATACGAATACTTCGCATTTGATCTTGTGCATAGCTATGCATTATTCAAACTCCGAAAATTACACTTCGGTTGACCTGCTGACCCTGTTGCTGTGATTAAAGTTAACTATTGGTTGATGTAATTTGGAAAGACCCCTGCATTTAATTCGTATTTCTTCAATTTCTTGGTCTTTCATAAAAAATAAAGAAATGTGTTTTGAGTTGGAAGACCAACATTTCAAAGAAAACTCAAAATGCAAATGGCTGCAAGTTCATGTTTTGAACTTAACACAAAACATCTGAGAAGGTTTGCTAGAAGCCATAAATAAACAATAACTGTCTCTTGAGAATTACAGATGCACAATATCTAAAAATGATACTTGTTTCAGAAACCGTTGGTCATGGTGTGTTTGAATTGCGCACGGTTCCAAAAAACAATGAACTTCTTCTGTCGGGCCGAAGTGAATAAATCTGTGCACACAAATGCAGTTCTAAAGGTCGAGTTCATACACAGTCACTAGCAACGCCACCAGATGGAAGCGATAAACTTCGGGACTTTTAGCAAAGTTGTGGACGAAATTGATGAATCTGACAAATTTCCGAAACCTTTTGCTCATTGTCAAGAAAAGTAGGCTGGTTAGAAATAAAACTAAGCAAAAACAGTTGTTAAACAGCAAGAGACCAAATTAAAAAAGAACTACATGGAAAATAAGCAGAAGTCAGTAAGGTGGACCTCATTTCGTACAAGCGTTTAAAAAAACTATCCAAAATCTTTGTCAAGGTTGAACCGAAACAAGTAGGTTTGTTACCGTAGAACAGTGGTGCTCAAACCGTGGCCCGCGAAGCAATTTTCATTGGAAGGAAAACTTAACACTTTAATCATTTAAGAGAAATTTTTAGATAATTTTTATTGAGATTATTAATTCTTGTGGCCCGCGAAGGGTTTCTGAAGCACAAATGTGGTCCACGAGCCAAAAAGTTTGTGCACCACTGCCATAGAACAACCCGTTTTCTAAAAGTGAAGGAGTGGTCTTTTATGTTTTAATCACCATAACTTGTGTTTTACTTCTCATGCAGAGACGATGGTTATTTTCTTGATTCCAGGTATAGTCAAAGGAACCAGCCCCAAGTTGCCACGACTGATGAAGAATTCCGACAGTATGTAGACTTTGAACTAAAATTTAAAGCCGATTACTGCAGTGCGCAGCAATCATGATCGCCAGTCGAAAACTACTTCGTCTGATTTTCTTCAACGATTACCGTCACTGCAGCATCAGCCTTTGAGCGCGCGCTGCCCAATGCAGCACGTACCGTAGCAACCACAGCGAGGTCGCTCGACCCAGAAGAGTGCGCCAACAGCGCGTCCACTCGAGCGTGACCTAAGGCCACGCAAACTTGCCAGACTGGTTCGCGGAAACCAACAAAATGGATGTCGACACAGCAGTGGAAGCCGTGAAATCAACCGAACGGTTTTGCTCTATAATTCGTCGTTTTTGTGTCAGTTGAAACATGGCAAGTCTGAAAACTTGGCAAGTCACTCGCAAATGCTTTGTACATCTCATTTGGGTTATTTCGTTGCAGAGCCTGAAAATGTTGTCATTAGTCATTGCAAATCCAATGTTTTTAAACGTAACCCAATTCAGTAATATAGTAAACGGTAGTTACAGTTTGCTCAGAAAGCAGACAGCCATGAAGTCATGCTACTAAACATCTCTGCAGAGAAGCAACCTTTGGCTTTCACATAAAACTGAGTCCACTTTAGTCAAAACGCATCTCGAGAGCAAGAATGTTTTTCCATAGATCGTGTCAAGTGTTCAATATAAGCCAAACGAGCTTTCCGTAGAGGCGATGTGGTTTGGGAAATATTGGGTGAAATGTACGCATGGGAGCTACCAATGCCCCACCTACTGAACATAGCTGCAGGGATACGTGATTTCGAGCTTTTGATAAACTGAACTTGAGGTGATTCTTTAGAAATAATTACTGTGATGTGCAAACAGAAACGCTTAGACTGAGAAGAATTGCCTTTTTCAAAAATCCTTGACCTCCAAACACGTTGTTTCGTGCCTCCTGTTGTTTCTTTTTTGTTTGTTTCAAAATTGGGTAAAATGTAGGCATCGGAGCTACCAATGCCCCACCTACTGAACATAGCTGTAGGGATACGTGATTTCGAGCTTTTGATAAACTGAATCAGTTGATTTTCAAGATCAGTTTAACTGATCTTGAGGTGATTCTTTTAGAAATAATTACTGTGATGTGCAAACAGAAACGCTTTGACTGAAAAGAATTGCCTTTTTCGAAAATCCTTAACCTCCAAACACGTTGTTCTGTGCCTCCTGTTGTTTCTTTTTTGTTTGTTTCAAAACTGGGTAAAATGTAGGCATCGGAGCTACCGATGCCTCTTACTCGAGACACTCCAAGATGATTCTACATAAAACAGCAAACATCTGGACAACTTGCAAGTTATTTTGTGCATGAGCGGTGCAAAGTTGACTTGTAATCAGAACTAAGGCAAAACACTGAGATCAGAGATATTTTCTTTTAGAGCCTCCGATAGCCGTAAGAGATCAGAGTGCAGAGGGTGCGATCGCACCCCCACATCTTAGGAGTTATGGAAAAATCGATGCAAAAGCGTTCGACAATTTTTTTAACTTTCTTATAAATATGACAGATTGACATATTAATCATATTTTTGAAAAAATTATGTTGATGTTTTTGCATCCAGTAAAATGGCTATGCAATATTAATTAATTGCAAACACTTCGTATGCTGCTGGTCACTGAACAAATGTTCAACTTGATCTTGTGTAAAGGTGATATGTTAATTGTGTGTCAACTCAAGGCTTGAGCCTTAGCCTCGTTTATCATGTAGGAAGACAATAATGTCAGCTTTTGTTGTTTTTTNATCATTGACAGAAATATAGCATNTCTTCCTTTTTTCGGACCAATACAAAAAAATCGGGCAAAAATGTTTCCCAGCCCAAAAACTTTTGTTTCCCACCTATTCAACTTTACGGAGTCACCTAGTTTCCATAAATGGACGAACTTTGACAAGTTCGGAACTGGGAAGTCCGATGGTCTGGGAAAACTGGGAAGTCCAGATTTTCAGGTCTCGATTCTCGGTCTCAAACATTTAGATCTTGATCTGGCCTCGAAATTTTTTTAGTCTGGGTCTTGAAGTTTGAACTACTGTGATTCTCTGTGGTCACGTCTCGGCAGAATCACTACGTATGTACTGTTTCAATACCTTCTCCTTTGACACACTTCACCGCATTTTCTTCTTTCACGGCGTCCAGACATTAATCCTTACGTTGGATTAGAAAGTTATTGACGCGTACATTATCAACAGTTGGCATCATCTTCTGCGCCATACTCACCACGGTGGAAAATCCCATCGGTTTCTTGTACATCTGTTTCTATATTTTTATCGTGTTTTCTCATATAAGCAATATAATAATAGGCCTAATAATAATAATAATCTATTTTAGCACCGAGACACGAAGTCCATAGTACAAACCCACACTTTCTGCAAAACGCAGGTTGATAAAAACATACAAAACAGAACGTTTTGCAACGGCATTGGAGGCTTAATCAGAGAATGTTACAGACATCTACAGACACTTACTTAACAGAACGTTTTGTAACGGCGTTTGAGGAAGAACTCCAGGTTTACAGACACATTCTTAACACTATTGTTCACTAACTCGGAACACTTGGTACCAAACTACTGCAGAGTAGGACGCTAATTCCTAAACTGTACAAGGCCAGGTAAAGTACGAATGCGTTGGGACATAAGACACCATCAAACGTACAAACACTGCAACGTCCGAGCACTCAGTCACAAAGAAAAATGCGGTTGTAGTGTTCAAAAAATAAGGACGAATACAAACAATCTGACTGCATCTAAGCACGCAACAATGCGTTGTTAGATTTCCTGCGTCTTTCGAGAAACGAGTACAGTAGAATTTGTCTAATTCGTCATTGTTGAATTCGTCAATTCGCTCAATTCGTTACTTTTTCGTCGATCTCGGCAGAATCCCTATATTTTGTGTACATTTCTGTTCGTCTAATTCGTCAATTTGCTCAATTCGTCAGCTCTTTCTATCCCTTAGAACAGTGCTCTTCAACATTTTGTCATCGTGGAACCCCTGATATACTTTCGCGCTTGTCATGGAACCCCCATTAACAAAAATTTAAGAAACACGAATTACTGGTAAGAAAATCAAACATGTCGCTATTAGACACTTCAACAAATAAACAGTTATTACAGAAGTTAAAAAGCAAGAAATTTAATGACTCGGTTGTTCTTGCATTTTTGGAATGTAGATACTACTTTCAGAATTTGGTCATCCGGCAAAAAGAAGCCATATCTCAAATATGTGTCGTCCCATTTTCTAACTTTGGCAAATAAATTGCATTTGGTCCGCTTCGGAGGAGGCGCCTCTTTTATATTTGAACAACACTGATCATTACCGTCCACACCTTGGCTGTTGTTATTATTTCGCTTCACACAAGAATATATGCTATTTTGTTTCATCTGGCTTGACTCAATAGTAAAAGGTTGGATTTCACACTATTTTTACTTTATTTCTACAAAGGTTGAACAGCAGCTCTAGTGTGTGNCTCGGTCTACTCTCTGCTAGACTCAGGCTGAGTCTACTTTCTAGTTTCTAGTTACTCGGTCCACTCTACTGTGAACTGAACATCGGCAACATCGTAAAACTGTGATGCAATAATTTAACTGCACAACAATGAACAACCAGTGACGCAAGAACTATCAACATTTCTTGTTGCGCTATCTGTACTCAACTTCCTATACAACTAACTGGTCTACTTGGCGTCTGAATGCGGCACGGTGATCTAACAAATTTCATAATGATACAACGACATACGGAAGAAAGAAATTATTTCCACAAAAAACGAGGAACCGTCACGGAACCTTTAAAACTCACGGAACCCCACTAGGTGTTTTGCGGAACCCTAAGGTTCCGCGGAACACCTGTTGAAGAGCACTACCTTAGAAGCGTTGTGTTCGGCGAATACGTCATTTGCAGTTTCGCTTTTGATGTCTAAGCAGTTAGTACGTGTGGGAATTCAAAAAAATCAAGGATCTTTATCTGAGAATCGTTGCACCTCGCAATTTGTTTATCGAATTTATACACGAGGTGCGAAGCGCGACTAGACTTCCCATTGAGAGAACGCGGCAATTATAAAGTTTATCACATTTATAAGGTGTTAAATTAAATGGAGGAGTCTAGGTAGAGTAGAGGCATTAATTATATTCAACCATAACGTCATAAATTTGTATTTTACTGCACATAAAAGCACTATGTAAAGGAGTTACTTCGACAAAGTATACGAGCTTCTATGAAAGAGTTTTCACCTGTTTGCATAATTCGTCACTTCACCGAAATCGACACATTTTTCTAATCCCCTTGAGGTCACGAATTAGGCAAATTCTACTTATTTGTTTTTTCTTACTAGTGCATGAACGGCAACCAGAGTCATATAGAGCTAACGCTGAGAATTGATTCGATTACCGACATACCGGTGAATGAGTTTCGCATAGAAAAATGAGGATGGATTTTATTGTATAAACATTGAGTTTAGGCTCCCACCTGACCATCCATATAGGCACGAGGTCAGCAACCTCTAGAGACGTTTTATGTCCACATAAGTCTCCAAACTGATTAGGAAGCACTTTTCCTATTGTACAAGTATCGACAATTTTTCGGAAATAAGTCGCATGCTACAAAAATTGCACCGCAAAAAACATTTAGTGTACGTAAACAACAACATTTTGAAATCAACTGTTTTCAGCCTCAACAATAAATGGAAGGACAAAGGAGATTCCACTTATTCGTGGGCAAGGTGTGCATTCTTTGTAAGGTATTAGTTCACTTTGCACACTGCACTCCAGGTTAACTTTTCTGTTTAAAGATTAACATAGAACTGCAAACCGCTGCAACCAATGTTTCATTCAACAGTAATGTTTGAATACAACCTAAAGCTCTTGATGGCATGTTGTTAATGACAATTCGGCGGCGATAAAAACTATTTTTGGCAAAACTACCTTTTCAGCAGATTGAATGCGAGTGAAAGATGATTTTGAAAAGTTTCAAATACATTTTTTCGCAACGAATGCGTAGAGCTCGATCATATTGGGCTCCTGGCGAGCATCGTAAAGAAAGCAAGATGCCTCGTACAAAGAGACATTCCTGTATACACAGAAATGAGCCCGTAACAGAGGAAGCAGTTATTCCCCCACACAATCACAGCGTCTCGAAACGTGATTACGCCATTGGAAGATGCTGTCTGCCCCTAGAAAATATTGATAACTTTTCTGTGTTTGTTCTGTGGACACTATTCAGTGTTTTGGATCCCACACGTACCCCAGTTTTGACCCCTGTAGCTCAGTTGGTTTATCCAGACCCCTGTAGCTCAGTTGGTTTAACCGTCGCCGATTCGATAGATCTGCTGTGTTTGAAGCATTTTGGTAAAACCCAGTGGCGTATCAATGCAAAGTGGCGCCCTTGCAAAATTTACATGTGGCAAAATTTAAATGTGCGCCCTTGCTCATAATTTAAATATTAAACATTGGCACAATTTTTCCGAAAGATAAGCCGTAAGGAAAATAAATCTTTTAAAACGGAAAATATTTGTGTTTATTTTTGCTTTACAATTTTCAACAAGTAAAATATAAATTATCAATGACCACAGGTGTAGGAGCAAGCAAATCTTTGGGGGTGCAAAAATTTTTGCCCAATTTTTTCTAAACCTGCCCAAAAAGTTGTCGAGCAACTTTTGCCAACCGTGTTTGTGGTGTGACCTCCAAAAAATGGTCCTCCCTTTTTTTGCTGCAAACGTTGGGCGGCATTTTTCGAAGTTTAGCAACATTGGGCGCCATTTTTGCCCAGATGTGAAGAGATTTTGCCGAAATTTTCAGAGATTCTGCTCGATTTTTCAGGGATTTGCCCGCATTTTCAACAAATCAAAGCTTTTGGGAGTTCGGGGAGCCACATTTTGTCAAGCACCCCCCGCCTCCTACATCACTGTCAATGACGACTACAACATACTTCTGTACTCGTTTAGTTTTATTATTGATGAACATCAAAACATTCAAATAGTAATGAAATCAAACAACATATTGCAACTGCAAACGACAATGTCTTTTAAATCGAAACGCATTCAATCTGAATTGTGTAATAATAGATTTAATGCAAGTCATGTATCACTTCTGTTCGAAAACCACATTTCCTTCGATACATAAAACATATCCAGCCTTTTTCTGGTTAAATTACACAAAAATGCTAATTAAAACAAAATAATACTTTCCGTGTCTTTATCGAAGCAAACTCGTCTATGATTTCGTCAAAGTAAGCTTTTGCTGTTTCGTCCCTTCCTATTCTCATCAAAGCTATACCACATAAAATTCCCTGACTCGTTAATAAATGAGGCCCGGAGATATGAAAGGACAACTTTCAGTTAACTGAAAGATCGTTCGCAGCTTGCAGTAAATACTGTATAACTGCTATCGTCAGCATTATTTGCAAAGCAATTCGAAAAATGTCAGGAGGTCTTCAGGACGCGATAATTTTAACCGTCATAAGCATCAATTAGGTGTTGTGCGCTGATAGACTGGAGCATTATATTCAGCCTATTTACTGGACACTAGTGGTCATTGAAGAAGTTTCATAAAGTCGCAATGGGTCGCAGTAGTTTAAGTAATTTGTAAATCTGTACGACCTCAACAGCAGTTATTTGCGTAACAGTCAAATTCTCACAGCCATGGATTTGAACTCGTCTCAGCCAGATTCTGACTAATATCTTCTTGCCTGAAATGCAGCAGTACGAACTGACTTATCCTTCTTTATAGGTGAGAAGGACGAGGGCTCGTAGACATGGCAAGCGAGCGTTATTGTTCTGTCACAATGCCTGTCATTAGTGTTATAGCATGCCACAATACCATAGTTTTGTCATAATGCTTCGTGCTGCTAGCGTGACACGGTCAACTTATTGTTTTAGGTATGGGCGCGGTGTTGATACAGCTTTGCAGTTTATGAATGCATGGGGCAGGGGGGTAGTGAGGGGGGTAAAGGGAGAACAATTCCCCGTCGCCGATACACCCTGGGGGCGCGAAATCACTGCGTGGGGCGCCGAAAAGGCCCAACAATGTCACAAGTACTTTCTTCTGTAGAGTACATTTGCTTCCGAAAAACCTCAAGTTCGAACATGGGGGCGCCAAACTCCAAACGTGTTTATTGTCCCGGGCGCCATCTAACCTTGTTCCGTGCTGGCATGAAGCGCAAACTAGAGGCTCAAGAAACTATACATCAATATTTTTATTTTTGCGCCCCCTGTCAAAGTGGCGCCCATGGCACGTGCCATGCCATCCATACCGTAGATACGCCACTGGTAAAACCACTTGTCATGTTTGAAAGCAGCAGTGGTTTTCATTTGTGACGAACAGCACTATGTCGTATTTTTCAACTATTTTAACAGTCCTACAGCACTTCAATTTCCAATATATTATGCCCATCCTGCAACAAATACGTCACCGAGTTTCGACTGCAATCTCATTTTCTTTTCGAAAGTATGCTGGAAATATGCTGGAAAAGACGCTTTTTGTTTTACAAGGATGTGTTGAAATTTTTTACCACATCAGCAACGCGGAATCAGATTCATAGCGTTTTTTATGAAAACAACGGCATAAGCATCATTTCTACTAGGCAGTAAAGCACTCGCGTTCATCGTGTGAGACCAATGTCATGGGCTGTTTGTGGACATCAGCTTGCTTTTTTTCAAGTCCAAAAGATGCAAAGCACTACACGATTTCGATGCAAGTTGGGGACGACGTCTGGTCTTTGCTAAACAATAACAGAAAAAAAGTTTTTCAAAGGCAGGAGCTGCTGATGGCCTCAAAACCACAAATAAACATGAACAACTTCTAGATGCCACAAATTGATTTTTACCTCAAATGTAAACGTATGAGCAGAAAAAATTACATTTATACGAGGGCAAGATGTCCGTTCTTTGTAAAAACTTCCATTCACTGTGTGCCTGTCAAAGTGGAGAGTGCAGTCAAGCGGAACATTTGCGACAAATCAGATCACGGCACTACCTTTCTGCGGTTGTAATGTTTGGAGGCCATGTGGAGCGCTTGATGATATTTTGTTACAAACAATTTGGCGGTGTTTAGTTGATTAACAGTTCTAAAGTATTTTAGCAACACTTCAGAATTATTTTTTCTGACTTTCTGCTACCACAATTAGAATGGCTACACCAGCGGTTCCCAACATTTTTGAGCGATACCCAAATGTGATTTTGGTGAACACTTCGCGATTCCAACCTCAAACAACGTATGAAAAAATAATGATTGTATGGATGATTTTTGGTAGTAAGTTGCTAAGTCGGTTTTCAATCTCAGGAATCTATTCTTTTCTCAAGTATCTGCATGACAGACAGACACAGACAAGCAGTGGTAGCGATGAAAATGTACAACTCAGGTTTGGATCGCCTCGGCGTGACCCATGTATGAATGGTTCCCAAACCATACTTTGAGGACCACTGGGCTACACCATTCAGTTTTCAGTGACCTATGTACTAATGAATATAGGATGATTGAACATCCGCTTACCGCGTTCACCCACTTGCCGAATCGTTTTCGTGTTTGATAAATGTAGTAGGCCTACTACAGAATGTGAGCTTTTTCTGTATTTATCAGACTTGATCCTCCACGACTAAAGTGACCTTCCAAGGAAATCAATGGTTGACTTCGGACATACTTGCCTACAGCATATTCGATTCCCTTCGTGTACAATACAGCACCTGAATGAAATGCCTTCTTTTGACAAATCTTTGAAGTGAGTTTCAGGTACTCATCAACTCTCACAAAATAAAACACGATGTTACTAGAAAGATTTTTCTTCATTTTCTCTATATTCAATGTGTTTTCTGTGACACAACAAACTTTTACTGCATATATGCACTCAGTAATAAGGAATTATAATTTCAATGATGTTCTTTAAAAATATCGAAGCTTTTTTGTCCATTTTTTTGAGAGTATGCCCAAAATTTTGACAAATCAATACTTTTGCGTGTGCGGTTGCACCCCCGGACCCCCCAGGTCTTGCACCACTGCACGAAACAGATGCCAAGATCGTTTGACCCAGTTGTCACGAGCACCAATATGAATGGAGCACAAAGCTGCTGGTTCTGATCTTTTGGGCTGCCGACCAACGTAACTGGTTGTGAAATCAACCAGAAAATCATTAAAGT
>JGI24021J15306_10001532_pt1 | contig 22864 bp, 16 predicted proteins | sample Ectturendosymbi1_FD_15306 | JGI IMG/M metagenome (IMG submission 15306) | reverse complement strand
TTTTCGAGTGCAATCTACTAGACTGTATGCGTTTTTTGAGACTTTCGCCGAGTCGCTAGAGCGAACAGGAGCGGAGATATTCATGCGCAAAGCCATTTGCGTTTAGGTGTGTTTTTTGCCGAAAATCCCCAAAACCAGCTGGACGTCAAAGTGTTAATGAGGCAAAATTAACACTTTACGGCAAAATAGACACTGTATAGGCAAATCTTCCACCCAGAGAAAAATGTTATGAGAAGAAGCACAGTGCTTCAGGCTAGGGGGCGCAAACTGCCATTGCTGTTAGGGGGTCAAACTTCGGCATTGCAGTGCACCACGGACGCAGACAGGGTAATGTACAACAAATGTGGACGCGGTGCAGACAGCAAACAGAAGCTGCTGCTGCGGTACAGGCAGCGGGCACAAATTTTCTCTCCGCACCATCTCTAGTTTGATTTGAAATTTTTGTGGGGAAACACTTCTGTATTTCTTTACGTTCCTTTTTCCTTACATCTAGGGTTACCCGTGTCATCGGATGCAGAATGGTGACACCAGACCAGTATTTAAACCAAGAACTTATTCGTAAAACACAACATGCATTTAAGCACTTAACCCTTATTCATTGTGATTATAATTAATTCACATTTTTTGTGTTTTCTGTTTTTGATTTTATATTCCATTTGCTTTTAATAGTGTGTAAATGACTGTATCTGGCTTTCCCCACTAAAAAAGCTATATCTATCTGGCTCTGTGCAACATATAAAGCTGAGATCATGATGTCAGTAGCACTATGAACCTGGATGAGTGAAACTGGATTTCTTTTTCGCTGAGATATTTCAGTCATTTGTCTTATACTGTATTAAAACTTGCCATAACAGTGTTCATTATCCTTTATTTTCAGACGTTCTGACCAAAATGCCTAACTTTTTTTGTCACCATACCAAATTGGTCATAATAAGCGGCTGGTCATATTATCCGTGGTCATAATAAGCGGCGCCTACTATATTTTTTTTCTACAGTATTATGTCACAAGTTTATGAGAGCACAAAATGGTTTGAGGCGAAATGTAAAACACAGTAAAATTATATTGACCATGATGCAGTACTGCCATTGTGTGTGTGTTCCACCAGGCACATAGCACCCCTAAATGAGGTTAAACAGACATAGGTAAAGGCAGATTACAAAAAGGTTTAACAGTAATACAGTAGTCTAGGATACACAAAAAACAAACAAAATTAGGTTTGTCATGGTTGGTTGAAAAGGAGAGCAAAACAATACTGCACAGAGGCTTCACAGAAAGCGTAAAAAAAGCATACTGAAGACAGTAAAGCTCACAGAAAATGCAGACATTTGGAAGGCGATGGCTATTCATTGAAGACTTGTTAAAATATTACCTTGTTTTAAAGTGAACACCTTTGATATCAGGTGGTTTTCTCGCCACAATCTCCATTGTTATTGCATGGTTTTGGTGGGAAATTCAAATCCCTTCTGCTTCTACAGGAGGTAAATACTGCTACTCTTTTTCCAGCTACAGTTAAGCCTGGCAAACGTTTTATTGGCTTGATACAAATCAATTGCCAACATGTCAAATCATTTCCAAAACGTTTTAGGTCCCAAGTAGCCATATACCACTGAAAGAAACCTGCGCCTACAGGAGTCAGTTTTTTGCAAAAGTTTCGCTTGTGTTGAGACAATTGAAGCAGCTAACACTGGCATTAAGCAATTAAACTTCATCAACATGCGTAAGTATATTTACAGAAATGTTTTTGATACATTATTTCATGCTTTCCTGGCATTTGGCAGCATATCAAAGCACTTCCATCACACAAATCACAGTCGTGGACCTGGTCCTTACCTAGATAATAAACCAAATGACATAAATGCTATTAATAAACCAAATGACATAAATGCTAATTACTTAAAAAGTCCCAAGTAGAATCGTGTGTTGCATAAAATGTCCTCATGGGTCACATGTGACTTGTAGGCTGCGTGTTTGAGACCCCTGGCTTAGGATGAGAAAAAATTAGTCGCCGAGTTTAATCCTTAACATTACAGACTCTGAAAAGCAACTGACATACAGGATTGGTGAGATGTTTCACAGCTAGTTCAGCAGTTTTGCTTGACATGATTTTTGTTCCTTCTGAAGGGAAAATTGGATACGGTTGTTTAGATACTACTTTGCTTATTTATATTATAATATAGTGCATAAGTGGGCAAACTACGGTCCGCGGGCTGCATGTGGCCCGTGAGGGCATTTTATGCAGCCCTCAGGGCAGTCACACGTGCATAGATAGTACATAATTGGAGTCTATGTTAAAGTAATTTTATCGATTAGATCAGAATTATCAAGTTTTTTTCCACACGTTTCATTTGAAACCGCATTTTCATTCAACCGGAATTGACTATTGTTACCTTAATTTTGTGGTAGTTCATGTAAAACTTTTCAAAGCGTTTATAGATGTAATATATGTAATACGAACATGCGGCCCTCGGTAGCAATAAAGTCTTCAATGTGGCCCTCCGTAGAAAATGTTTGCCCAACCCTGTTATAGGGTTATGTGTAATAAATTGTTTGGCAATGTTATTATCATTGTTGGAATGCATGTATATATATACACAGTAGACGCCGCTTAATATGACAACCTTGGGACCAGACCATTTTGGTCATAACATCCGAATGGTCATAAAAACCGAAGCCGCTTATAACTGCACCTGAATCGACGCAGTAAGCCACAAGAAGCCCAAATACTGTCAAATTCATTATTTAACCAAAGTAACCTTGTGACATTGGCAGTAAAACAAAGTACAGTACTGTAACAGTACAAGTGATGTTAAAACTGAGTACAGTATGTAACAATATGTACAAGCAGTGGTACAGTATAACAAAGTAACTAAAAGTTCAAGTGACGTTTAATCAAAGTAACCTATCAAAGCACCACAAAACAAGTTTGAAATGTTACGCACGTATGTTAGTTAGTTTTAGGTGCAAAAAAGTCGGAAATGCTGCGCTGAACAAGATATTTTCGCAAAAAATCACGAGTTTGTCCAGCAAAAGTATCAAACTCTTCCATTGACGAAAAACCCTTCATTTCCACGCCTATGCGGAGTTGATCGAGCATTTTTCTCATGTCGGCATTCTGTGGTATGGGCATAGGATTGGGTTCTTTGAGCTCTGCTTCATCTTCACTTTCAACAATTTCAGATTGTGCTGTGTACCTCGCGACAATTTCTTGCTCTTGTTCTTCAATTGTTTCTTCTGTGGCAATTTCAAAATGGTTGTCAATGTCTACCCACTGCAAAAAGTAATTTTTAGTCATGTCAGCTGGAGCTGGAGCTGGAGGCATGTCAACATCTTCTGCATCTTCCACTGTTCTGTCCTGAACTTTGGTTTTGAATTTTGCCTTTCCCTAGCGGTTTTGAATGCATTTTGCTGTAACTTTTGCCCATGATGTATCCAGAATATGCATTGGATCCAAAACGGAAATTGCATTAACTGTTTTGGTGTCTCCTTCCACAGAATCATCTATTTACTCGATAATTCTACAACGAATTTTGTAGCGTGCATATGATTTCAAGGTCCTAATTTTGCCCATGTTGCATGGCTGGCTTAACGATGTTGTGTTTGGTTTGTAGAAACATCATTTGGATCTGTTTCAATGGAACATCTGCATGTGCAGAGCAATTGTCCACCAGCAGAAGAATTTTCTTACTTTCTTTGCAAAGCTGGAGATCCTAGTTCTGCAGCCAATTCGCCCAGATTTGTGACGTCATCTAGGCATTTCGAGAGGACCTGTATTCCGTTGGAAATATCTTGACGTTTTTGAAAAACTGTGGCTGTTTAGATTTTCCAATGGCCAACAGTCGTGATTTTGAGCTGGCCATATTGTTCCACACTAGCACAGTTAGACGATCTTTAGCCACTTTTATGCCCCTTTCAAATCGCTTCTTGCTCTTTTCAACATACGTTGAGTCAGGCAGTGCACGGAAATAAAATACTGTCTCGTCAGCATTGTAGATATTGTCTGGACCATACTTCTCAATTAATTCGGCGACATTGTTTTCAGTCCAGGCATTTGCTGCTTCTTTGGACTCACCCTGTACTTTACCCAGCCAGTCCAATCCATATTGAACTTTCTAGCAATGAAACCATCCTTCTGTAGCGGAGAAATCATTGAAGCCCATCTGTTAAGCTAACTGCTCTGACTTCTGCCTCAAAATTGGGCCATTAACTGTTACACCTCTCAACTTGGCAAACTTGTACTAATCATACAGTTCGTCTTCCACATTTTTTTTCCAGTGTGATGTTGTTTTCTGTTGTTGGCACGATGTTCAGCAACTTAAATAAAAAAAAACAAAATAAAAAAAATGTAAATTTGTGTTGTCAAGAACTTTTGAAAGCAAAAACTTAAATTTACATCTGCCAGAACAGTGGAGAGCATACCTTGGACGACAGACGTAGCATTATGTCCACTGGTAATGAAAGTGCTAATTTAATGCTTATTGTTTTGAGCAAGTTTCACTACAACTGTGAGACAAATGACCAAAATGTTTTTGAGACCTATTTGTCACAGCAGAAAATGACCGAAATGTCGCAGCGAAAAAAAACCAGGCTTGAGTTTTTCTAAACTTATTTTATTTTCTAAACACAAAAATTCTGATTTTAATTCACTAAAAAACTCCTTCCTCTTTCGTAACCCATGGCTCACCAGTGCATGCTTTTTTGTGCCTTGCAAACATTCGACCGAGTATCACACATGAAATTATTTGAGAATTAATTCAGCAGAACATGCCAATGTGTTTTGTGTGGCTACTGAAACATTGGTACAATGAAAAAATGATGCAAATGAAATGGGGCAAGCGTTTATCTGAACCGTTTCATGTTACTAATGGGATTAGACCAGGGATATCTAGTGGATTAGACAAGTGGAGTATTAAGCCCATATTTGCGTGCTGTGAAGTTGATTTATCTTTTGAACTAAACAACATTAAAGCTGGGTCCTATGTTGGTGAAATCCTATTGAACCACTTGATGTTTGCTGATGATACTTGTGTGTTTTGTCCAAGTGGACGTGGGTTGCAAACTAGATGTGTGTCAGGCTTATGCAGAATCCCATGGAATTGTTTCCAACTGCAGCAAAACTCTTTGCATAACATTTAAGACCAACTATGGTCATCCGATTGCTGACATTAGGTGGACAAAGTGTAAAATCTGTTACCCACTATAAACATTTGAGAATTGTACTAGATACTGAGCTATGAGTCAGATGACGAAGATATTCAGAGACAACTGCAATATCAGTATTATGCAGCAAACAAGCTGTGAGCTCATTTTTCCCAATGTTCGAATGCAGTGAAAAACGTGATTTTTCACATTTTTCATTCCTTTTGTAAACACATGCATGCATCACAATTATGGTGTGATTTCAGGGAAACATATATCCTGAGATTGCATGAGGCCTATAGTTTTGGTTGCAGGTTTCTACACATCCTGCTGTGGTGAGCTAGTGTCAGATTCAATGTAATCTTCATATCTTTGAGGCTTTGTTGAAAAAAATGTGTACCTGTTTTATGAACTATGCAAAAAGGCTAACAATGTATGGTTGTGTGCTTTAATGCAATCAGATTGTTTACATTAGTCCTTATTCTTTGAACACTGCAACCACATTTTACTTGGTGACTGAGTGCTCGGACATTACAGTGTTTGTTTGAAGGCGTGTGCAAGCCCCAACACATTCGTACGTTATCTGGTCTGAGTCAGGGTTGGACTATAATTCTTACCATGTAATTTGTGCATCCTACTATTGGTGTAGTGTTGTACCAAGTGTTACAAGTTAGAGAACAGCTGTGTTAAGAAAGTGTCTGTAAGTAGTGCTTTACGAAGTATCAAACACAAAAATTCTGAATTTGTGTTGCTGTTACACGCAATGCACAACAGCGATTTGAAGCTCCCTCAGACATTTAAATTTACAAGTTTTCATGATTTTTTGATGATGTGATTTTCTTTGCCACTTCTAAATCATTCTTTGTTGTGTTGAAAAACAGACTGCTCCATCTGTGCAGTTTAGATATAACAGACTTGAAAAATGTCAGCTTCAGCTGAGGAACATAGAAATGAGATGAACAAGATAATGGAAGAGTGGAATTCAAGTCAAAATTCTGATGATTATAATCCCATTCCACTTTTAATCAGGTAGGTTTATAAGCTTAATAAGTTACTTGTTAGGTTTTGAGAAATCGGGAGATATGCAAATGCACTTATACTTGTAAACTACATCCAGTTAACCTGTTTGCAGCCATCACCTTTTATGTGAAATATTATAAAAAATGTTTGTGAAATGCAATGTAACTATTATTTTGAATTTACAGGTAAAGGTAAAGAATGATAAATAAACAGAGGTTCATAATTGCATCACTAATGTTTAATGAATTATAAGCAGAATCTGTTCTTCCTTCCAAAAATTATGGAAATCATAATCTAAGTTGAAAGGTGGCCTCAGAAAAATTGAGGACTTTTTATGCCATGTAGTTGTATTTGACGAGCAGAAATCTAGCACATCACAAAGAATAGCATCTTTCTGTGTCCCACGTTTAGAGTTTCANATTAACACTTTNANAACCGGCATACGATGCATTCGTACTTCAATTTCGGCCTAAAAAACAGCAGTTTTCGGTTGCCTTACCAACGCCCTAGCTCTTCTTCCGTCGATTGCGCTAGAGAGCTGTTCAAGGGCTCAAACAGATCGGCCAGTCTAGTAGGTTGCACTCGAAATAAAAATTTTTGGTTGGGGGATGCAGATTTTTTGCGACTGACGTCATAAGTGAAGTAGTTTTGGGGTCATTTTGGCTCCTGTTGCCTGGCCTAGGGCCCAACCGCTAGGGCAAAGTGTTTCTAGGCTACAATCTGAGTCTTTTGATACTTTGGATGACCTGCTGAGGTTTCAGGTTCAAAAGTTATGATCTAAGTTAATAAAATTTTTTGACTAATTAGTTAATGAGATAATTAATTAATTTGTTTGTTTAAGATCATAACTTTTGAACCAGAAATGCTAGAAAGTCGACCAAAGGCTTAAAAGACTCGGACTCAAGCCTAGTTTCCAATGGAAACTTCAGCGAAATACTTTGGTCTAGCAGTTGGCTCTTAGCCAGGCAACATGAGCCAAAATGACCCAAAAACTACTTCACTTACAGTATGACGTCAGTCACAAAAAATCTGCACCCCCCAACCAAAACATTTTTTTAGTGTAGAGTAGAAGACTGGCCGATCCGTTAGAGCCCTTGAACAGCTCTGTAGGGCGTTGGTAAGGCTACTGACAACTGCTAGTTTTAGGCCGATTTCAAAGTACGAATATATCGTACCCCGGCTCTCAAAGTGTTAAAAGTAAAGTGTGCTAAAATATGGCAGACTGCTTACAAGTTTGACCAGATTTGGATATTTCTTTCTTATCACATTGCAATAAATCGGACACTGGGTTGGATACTAATATAAAAATGCATTAGAAATTTCTGAAGTTCATCATGAGTCTAGCTGTTCTGGACAATGAACACAAAATGATAACAAATCTATATATAAAAAAAACAAGAATTTAAATCAAAATGTTGAATTTCTTCAAGGAACAGAAATTCTATTATAAAATTTGATAATAGGGTAAAGAGCTAGGTGCACATTATATTTTATTTAGAATAGTCTCTTCTCATACATTTCCATACACAAAAAATATTTCAACAAATTTTATATTACAGTTTATCTGAAAGATTTGAGAAAGAAGCTGAGGATTTTCACAAGCAAGATCCAGATCCCTTTGATGACAGGCATCCTGGTGAGTGCAAGCATGTTTTGTAATGTACATATATTATTTAAAAGTAATTTCATCAAAGTATAGAGTTGTGTCACACTTTCGTTTGTGTTTGTCTAACCAGCATATAGTCCGGTGGTAAGGACTGATAAGCGTGCAATACCTTCCGTACAAATTTTTTTTGCTGTTACCATACCTTCAAGTTGTGCTCTATAAGAATCTGAATGATGCCACTCTGTCATCCTTGGGCAATCATCCCAATATACAAATTAAGGCTGCCATTATGGAATACCATTCATTTATCAATATCTCAGTCATTGTGCATGATATCACAATAGCTTTGGTGTCTATTCCCATGTTCTAAAGGGAAAAGCATTAGATTAGGCCATTTCAGTAAAGATTACACCTTCATCTTTGTCTAAATATGCATATTGAGACTGTCAATGTAAAAAATCTTGTTTTCATCCATATCTCAATTAATGCACATTGTATCATATAAATGGTTGAGTCTATGCATGTTTAATGAGTAAATAATCATATTAAACCATTGAAATATTGATAACAGCAATATTGTCTGCAAAAATATCGAAGGAACAGTAAGGACTGTCGTTTTCATAGGATCAGCAACGTCATCCTGGCAAAAACAACTCTTTAAATGACTTCGCAAAGGGGAATCCCCAAACCTGTAGATGAAGATTCGAACGAATGCTGATGCAATAAATCCTGTTTTCAGCAAATAATAGCATTCTTATCATTGAAAGTGAGAATGAGTTGAACGAATGTGATTTAGAAGCGATTATTAACAAGACGCAAAAGCTTCTGCATGCAGATAAGCTTGAGTGCATAGATCTTTAGTTGAAAACACATGCAATTCTCATTTTTGGAGCATAATAAGTATTTATCAGGGAAAGAATTGATTTTAGTCCCCTCCTGATCCACCTCCTATTTTAGCTTGTAGGCTCGTAAGACCTTTATATTACTGCAAAAAAAATTCTCCAGAGAAAAATTTATAGGCCTACTATATATCGTAACATAAAAATACATTGAAAAATCCCGTCCTCAAGTGTATGACAGCCGAAAGGTTGGTGGTGGTGGATCTTGGTTGTCGTGTTCATTGCTTGTTTTTTCTTGGAGTCTGACATCTGAATAGAGACAACCTTCATGCGTTATGGAAATGGCCCCAAAGAAATCATAAGCGTAACCCTGAAGCCCGAAGCCATGAAATGATTGGCGTACAGTACGGACACCTGCAGCAGGATCGTTCAAGATATCGCGAACATGTTCAATCACAGTGGGGAGAGGGAGGTGACGAGTCATGAAAACGAGAAGCCATCACGCATAACTTCGGACGCAAAGCATAGGGATAAGATACGGAAATGTCTGACTTACATCGCTTCCCTAGATCCATAGTCATCCTGATTATTTAGTCAATGTTGCTGGTCTGATTTCACCTGAAATAGTGAACGCACATGATGCAGTGGATATTGGGAATGGACAACTTGTGTCATTTGAAAAGAGCTGGCCTGACAGATTTACTCTTCTGTCCAAGTTGGTGTTGACCATAGCAGTGAAAAGAAAGATAGCAAAGCTTGGGAACAATAATGTGCATGACACAAATGTCATCTGCTCTGGTATAGGGTTGCATCAATCCAAAGATGTTATTATGAAAACTGTTCTCTTCATCATGATTGTTCATCTGGAAGATTTCATCAACGAGTTCACAAGGAAGCTGTTGAAAAGGGTGGTAAACCAGGACACTCGTCAGACGATTGCACCTCATTTAGATATTACAATGCAGGTAGAGGTTGTTTTTTTCAAGTTTGTTGATTGTGCTCCGCACCTTGCGGCTGGAGTGTGAGAAGTCGATGGAATTGACAGCTTCCTCCCATTGATCCTGCTTCTTATCGTCAAGCCGTGAAAGTAGGGACGACGTGGCTCTGTCAGAGTCAACCCCCACTGCGGCTCGGAGGAAGGAGCAATAAAAGTTCTCGCACTGTTTTTCCCAACATGACACATAATTCTTGCGACGGTTCAAGAGGATACATTGTTCAGCCAAAAATAACAGGCTCTCACAGTTTCTGGTATGCCTTCTCAATGTCTGGAGGTGGCAGTCTCTCAACGGATTTTCTTGTAAGAAAACAAAAACGCTTAAAATCATCTTTGTGAAAGTCCTAACGTTTCACCGCATCGCTGTAAGCAGGAACTTTGAGCTTGATGACATTATGAGGGAGGGTCGGTGCTGTGACCTCGGGAACTTTCTTAGAACATCTGTCAGGCAGTCGGTTATCCTGGCCGACACTCACAAAGGCCAGGTCTGGGTTGGTGCCGACGTTCCATCGCTGAGAGGAGAAAAGGACGACACTCTTTTTGGGTCTTGCAGCAGTGGCAAGGATGTTGGCTATTGCCCAGGAGGCCAGTTTCTCACCATCAGGAGATGTTGTGCTGTAGCCCCAGTTGACACGTTGGCAGTTGAAATTGCCAACATACTGGTAATGAATGGCCGTTGGTGTGAGTTACGACAATGGAGGTTTGAAGGTGTGGCTGATCTATGAATACACCCTGCTCAACAGCAATATGTGGATGCTATACATCTCACTTATCTTTTTCTAATGTTTTGTGGATGTTATGAGGAAGCACACTGCCAGAATTGGCAGATTCGACAGGTTGATGACAGGGACAAAGTCGTTAAAATTAACTTTCAAACCAATGATGTCAACACGCATCAGTGTAATAAGGGGTGCTCTGTGAATGGAACATAGACTTTAGTTTATTTTTGATGAAATGGTTTAATTTGATTCTTTACTCTTAAAACATGCATAGATGCCAAGGGTATTATGTTACAATTTGCAGTTACCGTATTTATTCGATTGTACGCCGCAGCTTATAAAGTTATTTTGTTATCATTTCGTGTGGCTTATAGTCAAAGGTGGCTTACAACGAAGGGCGGGTTACATATTTTATTTCTTTGTTTTATCGAAAGGTACAGATGACGCTCATCTTTTCTTGGTTACGTTTTTTAGCCCAACTCTTTTTTTGCATTCTATTCTCTTCAGAATCACGTGAACATCTGTCACAGGAGGAATTATGTCTAATAGAAGGCAGTTGTAGTGTTGTGTAAGCATCATTACAAATTAAACGCAAATCGTGCTAGTACACGAAAGTATCTTAGAGGCTTAGGTAATCTATGTTCAAGTGCAGCTTCCATTAACACTTTGAGAGCCGGGATACGATATATTCGTACTTAGAAATTGGCCTAAAACCAGCGGTTGTCAGTTGCCTTACCAACGCCATAGCTCCTCCGCCGATTGCGCTAGAGAGCTGTTCAAACCAGGGCTGTGGAGTTGAGGAGTCGGAGTCGGAAGGATTTTGAACCTGAAGAGTCTGAGTCGCAGAAAATTTTAACAACTCTGACTCCAGGCTGACCTTTTGCTTGCCGATTGTGACTGTTTGTGCCACAAACGTTCGCAAGCGTCACACTTGGCAATTTAAGCAGCTTAACGTTTCAACAAGAGATGATCATGGCTATTCAGAAAGGCTGCAGCACACGGACTACACTCAGGGGTGACTCCAGGTCAGCAGCGTCACTCGGGCTCATCATGCAACCTAATGCTGAGTGAATNCANCCTTTCTAGGCCTGCGTCACTGAAATTTCCATTTGATTTCATTCTGGTTGGCAGTATCGTTGCTCTGTGACGTTAGTTTCGCAACAAGCAATTTGAAGTTCTCATGATAGCTCCTCCATTGTTACGTAATGCACGTCACAGAGCAATGATAATGCCGGTTAGTCCTGTCCGTACTAGGCTCATTCACATTAGCCTGAGTTGCTGGACTATTTATCGTTTGTTTGAAATTAATCTCGAATGGGAACCGTCCATTGCATTAGAATTCAAATGTTGTATGCAAATCCATTGCTTCAAAATAATTCAATCTGATATGAATTAAACTTAAAATATACTTAATCGCAGAGGGCAGAAGCAAGGAATCAATCACAAATTTTTAATAGGAAATTGATTTTACGTAACACTATGCATTGTCAGTCCTATCATCTTATTAGAATAAGGTGATGGGACTGACGATGCGTAGTGTTACGTAAAATTGATTTTCTATTCAAAATTTGTGATTGATTCTTTGCTTCTTTCACTTGTGGAGTGAAGTTGCTTGAATACAGATATGCGCAAGTTTGAATCATCGCAAAAAGATGAAAGCAGATCCCAGTTGGCTGATTCCTCTAAAGCCTATAGAAAACGTAGAGCTTTTATTGTCGCAGAGGGCAGCTCGGGTTCTAACGGATGAGCCCAAGTAAAGGGCGAGGGAACGTATTCGTGAGAACTGTTGCTACAAAAAATATAGTTTGATTTACGTCACCTGCAAATAGAACACAGAGGTTCAACATGAAACGAAAATATATGAACACTAGGGCAGCCAGAAGTCAATTAAGTCAAAATTTTTCTGCTGTTTCTAAAGTTTATGAAACGTCCATAAACCAAATTTCATGCTCTTACCATGAGGGAATCCCAAGTTATTAGGTAAAAAAAGTCAAACTTTATGATTAGGTCCATTTTTTTGCAGCATAGTTTTTTCTCTTAAATATCGATATTTTATTGAAACTACAACAACAGATATTGATATGCTTTTGCAAGTTTAGTTGCAATTCTATAATAATAATGGATTTGTTGCAATTTCTGATGTAAAAATGTTGTTTTGTCCACTACTGGACGATTGAATATTATGTAGGGTAGTCATGGTAGGCGAGAAAAGTGGTCTTACAGTATTTGTTTTGGTAAATGTTCAATCCATTATGCCTATAGTGTTTCAGTTTCATGATCTTCTCAGGTTTGACTCTATTGTAGTTATTAATGTACTTATCAATATATCATCTCCAAAGTTAAACAACCAATTTTTTTTAAATTTCGAAGCTTAGAGTGCATGAATATGCTTCTGGGTTAACCCCAACATTTAAGGCAGAATTACTTTGCAGTTCCAAACGTGGAAAATTTATAAGTCAAAACTTTGAGTTTTTAGGTAAAAAAATTGGTTGCCCTAATGAACACTGACAAGACCCAATGGAAATAGCCCGAGCGTACAACATTAATCAGTGAAGTGGGTGGTGGCACAAATATGCAAAGCAAGCCAGCTCGGGTTTTACAATATAAAGCGTAGTCGAAGACTCGGGCTGTCTCGAGTACCAGGGTCGTCACTGCCTACACTTGATTTAAATGTTGTTGCACAAAGACTTTGCGCCACAAATATGTGCTGGTGTTGATTGACTTGTCTATACTGGGCACTCCACAGTCCGATTCCATTAGCAAGTAAGCGGAAACTGAAATAAATTTTCTTTGTTCATTTGTTGTAATTGATTTATGTTCGTTTGTAACCGTTCATTTTGTTTATTCGATTGCTCCTGTTTATATCGTGCCCACTAACGCGATTACACAAGAGGCATCAATCAGGCCTCGGCCTGCTGCCAATTGTCTTTAATAAATTCGTCGCATTGCATGTGATCCAGTCAAACTCAAACACGCACTATGACCTTAATCCCCAATAGAATAGACACTCGGATCTCGCTACGTTGCTTGGTTGCCGTTCTCTTTATCGCACAGGATGGGCGGAACGTGTTAACTGTCTGACTGCTAATGATAATCTCAACCTCTGGTGTCTGGTCATACATCTCCAACTTCTTTGCAACAAAATAATTCAATCCAATTAATTGAAACAACACACTTGCTTCGCTTGGTCTTCTACGTATAGTAGCAAATTTACTTAAAACGTTAAGCGTACAAATGAGTTTCTTAAAGGAACAAATATTCCTTGAAACGTACATATGAATTTTGGTTCTTTTATCATACAAGTCCAATCGCAGTCGCTTTGAAGTTAAACTGTAGTGATTTTGTAACAGCAATCCGTGTCCAGTTTTGCTGTTCTGTCAAACTTTTTTGTATTAGAAGATCCATGTCTACTAATTCTTAAACCTTGCAAGCTTGTACTTGACTGAAGGCAGGGTAATATGAACTGTCTAGTGTTTCTACGCATCACACTTTCAACACAACGCCACTGAAGAGGTTGCAACACTAGATAATGAAGAGAAAAGTGAATGCTCCCATGTGGTTGAACCAAAAGTTAAACTAATTTGTTTTACTTTCTTTCTTGGTTGGTAGTTCGTGGATTTTGACCCTTTAGCCTATGAGTGCTTACTTTTAACATGTTCTTTTTGCTATCTAAACAAAAAAATTGCAATACATATGTGTTCAGCCGAGCTGAAGCTTGTGCTCCACTGTAAAAATGTTGTGTTAATGAAATCATTTGAGATAGTATGCCCGAATACGTTTTTCAACCGCGTTTGGCAATATGTGCACATGCACACTGGTGGGATGCACGCATTTTTTAATTTTACTTGTTTACTGATATCGTTTACAAGGTATCTGTTTCAATCAATTATTAGCGTTCTCTGATAAATAATTTGAGTTGTGACAGTTTAGACAAGTATTATTTCTTGTAAAATTAAGACTGGCCTCTTCTTGATCATATTTTGCAACAGTGAGAGTTGAATGTGCAAGTCCATCACTTCAAAACAGGTTTCCGTATTCTTAAAAAGTGCAAGTAGGGTTTATGAACTCATCTGAAAAGAATAATCAGTTTATGTAACTAATACAACTGAAGGTCGGATAATCGAAATTGCTCGGAGTTGGAGTCAGATGAGAGACTTCCGACTCCACAGCCCTGGTTTAAACCCTCAAACGGATCGGCCAGTCTTCTACTCAACACCCGAAAAAAAATTTTTGGTTGGGGTTTGTGGATTTTTTTGTGAGTGATGTCATAAATGAAGCTGTTTTTGAGCCATTTTGACTCATGTTACCTGGCCTAGGGCCCAATCACTAGGCTAAAGTATTTCACTCAAGTTTTCACTGGAAACTAGGCTCGAGTCCAAGTTTTTTGAACCTTTGATCAACTTTCTAGCGTTTCTGGTTCAAAAGTATGATATAAAATAAACAAATTAATTAACTAATTAGTCAAATATTTTTATTACTTTAGATCATAACTTTTGAATCCGAAACCCCTGCAGGTCATCCAAAGTATGAAAAGACTCAATTGTAGCCTAGTTTCCTATAAAAACTTCAGTGAAATACTACCATCTAATGGTTTGGGCTCAGGGCCAGGTGAAGTGGGCCAAGTTGGCCTAAAAGTCCTCCACGTATGACGTTACCCTAAAAAAATCCGCAACCCCTAACCAAAAAATTTTTTTCGAGTGGAAACTGCAAGACTTGCCAAGTCTTTTGAGCTTTTAACTGGGTCTGTAGCGCTTACCTGACTGGAGAAATTCCCACGCAAAGCCATGTGCGATCCGGTTGTTTTTCCACAATCCGCTTGAATTAACCCTGGTGCGAAAGTGTTAACTTTTCAACGCCATTTCATGCGACTTCCAGAGCGGCTAACAACCGAATTATACGTATGATACTGAGACAGTCCCGTCGCCACGGGGGGGTCTTTTGGGTGCTCAGGCCCCCAAATTAAAACATGAAACACTATGAATTAGTTGAGTTTTTGTCAATTTTTAGAATGTCAAGCCTCCACACACAAATGCGCAGTCCCCTATTGAAAACTTTCTGGCGATGGTTCTGTACTGACATGTGGACGAAAACGAGATTTTTTACATTGACAGTCTCAATATAGGCGTATTCAGCAAAAATAAAGGTGCAATCTTTACTGAAATGGTTTCCTCTCATTCTTTACCCCTCAAAACATGGGAATAGCCACCAAAATTATTTTGATACCATGCATAGTGACTAAGATATTGACGAAAGAAAGAAGGATTTTCCATAACCCCGGCCTTAATTTGCATATTGGGAGATTGCCCAAGGATGACAGAGTGGCATCATTCAGATTCCTAAAAAGCACACCTCGGAGGTATGGAAACAGCAAAAAATCTTTGTATGGACAGCATTGCAAGGTTCTTCAAAATTCTGGGGTTTGGCAACTGGACTAATATGCTCACTGTGAATGCTCGTACACATTGCATGTATTAAACAGAAAATTGGGTATTTTTCAAACAATTCCATTGGTATATAATAAGCTGCTGTAATCATCATTTTTTGTTGCATTGCATTTCTAAATGATGCATGATTTAACTTGATTGTCTACTTTTGTTTTGTTTGTTTTAAAATACTGATACCTATTATTGTTTGGGCGTGTGGTAGACTGTAACTCTTTAAATATGGGGATTTGGTTTTACACTTATCAGGATGCCCATGCGGTATTGAAAAAGTATTGAATTTCAAAATCAGTTTTCATGACCTTGAAAAAGTATTGAAATTAGCCAAAATGTGGATGAAGTATTGAAAAAGCATGGGAGTTTTAAATGGAAAAGATATCAGAAGTGTCTGAATAGAATGGTTTCTGATTGCACTGATGAGTTTAATTAATGTTATCCAAAATTTGTATGGAGTTAACTTGCAAGCATTCATGCGTAACAAACAGATCTCGAGTATGAACCAAATGTTGGATTATTGGGTTTTACACTTTTAATCTGCTGTGTAGCAGCAAAATTCGCTAAATTTTGTGATCTTTTCAAATTTAATAATGTGGCTTCTTGATCCATTGTATGAAGATTGGAGTGTAAAGGACATTGCTAACAGCAGCATTGCCCCATGTAAAAATACGTAATTCTTCAAAGAACATCAACTTGAAAATATGAAAGTAATACTTCACCAGCTACCTCAAGCTGGATTTGCTCAAGATCATGACTGTGATGTCATCTTAACCAGTTTGATAATTTTTTGATCTTGGCCCCAACATTTCCAGATTTGCAGTTTTTTCAAGAGGAAGTTAGTATTTGAGTTTATTGGCACAAACATCAGACAATTGCATGCAATGAATTTGAAATGCTGGAACACCTACAAACCTGTTCAATAGGTTGTCTTGGGCACCCCTCAAAAGTTTCGTAATTTTTTTATCATGGTTATAAGTTGAAACACGATACATAGGGATGTTAATCATCGGGAATCGGGTTACATTTTCAAAGGGGCTGTTGTTGCAGTCTGCTGGATGATCAACACAGTCCCGCAGGAGTGATGTGTCGCAACTGGTAACCAGTGGCGCATCTAACATGGTGAGAAGGGGATCTGTCGTGGAAGGGCAGCTTTTGATATCACTTTTCAGCATAAAGCCACATGTTCTCTTAAGACTAGAAATCGACTGATGAATTATGCGATGTTGCCAAAGAAACTACCATATCAGCAAAATTCTGCTGATATACAGCACATTTGCAATATTTGCTCATAAAAGCCACCATGCTAGTGTTTAAGACAAGACAAAGATCTGTGAGTTGCAATGCTTTATCAATCAAATTTAAGCAAATGTGTTCAAAAATTGGGCTTATAAAGCGTTTTTTTGTTACAGGAATAAATGGAGTAATTTCAGACCAGACAATTTTGGGCTTCATAAGCGGGTCGGCTTATTAACCTTGGGCTTAATAAGTGGGGACTACTGTATTACAAAATGGATCTGCGCATGTGTGGCAATGTATGAGCTTCTGACAGCTTTGCTTGCATTGGAGCTGGCACTGCCAGAGTAGGAAATTCTGACACATGTGCATTCGATGCAATATCAGCTCAGAGTGTTCAAAAACGTGGATTGTTTCATGTCATTGTGCAGGCGTGATTTAGACAAGGCAGGGACTTTGTTGTTTCATACAAGTATCATGCAACTTTAGAAGGGAAATGCTGTTGCCTGTTTCAAACTAACCGCATTAGAGACCTGCAGTGACAGTTACCCTCTTTACACTGTACTGTTACCGGATTCGCATTGGATTAGGAATCCCATATATCACTCAAGCACGACTGTGTGTGTCTCACCGAGCTGCTTGAGCGCGCATGTTTTCAACCACATGCGATTCAACGAATCTAACTAGCAGAGGTAGGTTGGGAATCTGATGATAGGGGATTCGAGTGGAAAAGAGGTTGGTTGGTTTGTATTAAGTCTTGTGCAACCCTTTCTGTTCTTGTTTGATGCTAAAACTACTACCGTGGAACAGATTACCCTATTCAAGCTAATCTGTAGCACAAATGACGGATTAATTAATTGATTTAATAATTTTGCCTATAGGTTAACTACATCTAGTTAGGGAAACAATCAGCAAAATTGAATCAATTGAGCAAATTGGAAGATTATTCGGTAGGTTACAACACATCAGATGTTGGGCTGAAGGACTATTACCCCAATACCGATTAATAGGTTTTCATTACACTTTGGTATAGTAGAGTGATTCAACCTCTGTGCAAAATATGTAGCCTAATATTGGAAGTGGATGACTTCAGTTTAGGCTACACTTTGAACTTTGTATCCCAGTTATGTGGCTATGATTTCCTCAGATCATAATGGAACACATGGAGTAGCATAAAATGTGGCATAAAAGTTTGTGGAATAGGTTACAGTTGCAATTTGGTGAATTGCAGTAGCCCACCTACTGTTCATAGATTACTACTTAGAAAGTGCTGTGAATCCTCATTTTTGACACTCTGTTGTATTGTACTGCAGAGAACAGACTGGTTAATGATTGTGACTGAAATCAACAAAGTGGCTTTGCAATGTAAAAACTAATCCCTATTTCCTGCCCTGTAGAAGCTGTTCAAATTCTGTTAAAGTCACTTGAAGACTGCGATGCGGTTTTCATGACCTCATAGCCCAGCAGTTCTCCACGATTTTTGTCTGCTGGCTGTTATTTTTCGGACTACACTAAATAAAATCACATCTCGCTGATTCCAACAACACATACAAAAAGCACCTTTGTGTAGTGGAATCAGCTTTCACCTTTTCATTTTCACCTAATCCCCTGCTTTCGCAGTACCATAGGCCAAGCGCATGCAACAAATCTTTGAGTCCTTGCAGTGTAAAAACGCCCCAGTATCGAGTTCACAAGTGCGTTCACAAAGGTAAGGCAAGGGCGACGAATCGCTCACGTGTGAATCCGATAACAATGCAGTGTAAAGTGGGTAAGTGTTTGGTATTTTTGCAGCTTCAATGCTGAGTACCTACAGTACAAAGGGGCCTGTCATGACAGCCAAACAGCCCCCCTGGATGCACCCCTACGGTAACTAACGTGGTTTGCCCAGTTCTGCAAAGAGTTAAATATGACAGAGAAAGTGTAAACCCAGCTAAAATGAAACTCTGCCCGGGTTTCCATTAGAGCTCGACCGATGTATTGGCACACAGATATATATCAGCCAATATGACAATGTTGCCCATGTATCGTATCGGCAAAATTCCGCCGATATATATCGGCAATATTTGCTCATAAAAGTGTTGCGCTGTTGCTCTGCATGGAGTGTTCGGAAACCCAAGTTGCTACTTCGTCTCTGACCCTGATTGATTAACATAAATGCTCTGTCCTGTTCCTAGCGCACAGAGCCTTCATGCCTATAGACCATAGTGCAACAGTCCCAATGAAACGCTCTATGACGCAACATTCAATTGTAAGTTTTGGCGCAGTAAACACATGATTATCTGCGAACAAACTAGGTTACGTGCTGTTGTGTTGGTTGGCTGTTTTAATAGTCTCTCCAGGCTAGACAGTCTTGCGTTCAGCGTGCATCAAAAAAGTGCCTACGTCACAGTGAGCAGTTGACCCAGGTTTGCGCAGAATTTGATGTTGTATGGTTCTTCATCGCGGTGAAGTGATGATTTTAATGCGTCATGCTTTTTTTACTTACGTCATCTGAACGTAGGCACAGATGTCTTCACAAGAAGTAAGCCCACTTATACGCAAGACATGTCTGCTGTTTGTGCATTTTTTNATTTAGAATTAGANTACTGTGAGTCCTAGAAATTGCTATGTGAAAGCTCTTCACAAAGCAGCCAATGACCTGGAAAAAAAGATTTAAGTCAGTTGACACTATTTACACCAGTGATTCTTAACCGGGAGGACGCCCCCCAAGGGTGCATCAATAAATTTACAGGAGGGCATGAGCCCTTACGCGTCTTATAACATGGAAAGTGTGATCATTAAATTTACCAATAAATACATTTGTTTTTACAGCTTATTTAAAGTCAGTGGGGCTTGAAACAAAAACAATAACTCCATGGTAGAAAGAAGTTCAGAACCACTGACTTACACGGTCAAACAGTTTCTGAAAAACAAAAGGCATCAAACAAAAAGCTTTTGCTGATCTAGATGAATAGCTTAAATGTTTCATGATTGAGGTAGTGCTGAGTAGACACATTCAGCAGTGGTCGATGGTATGAAATATGTAGATCAGGGGTCTCAAACTCAAATTGCTCCAAGGACCAAAAGGACCAAATGAAAACTTATCAGGTAACCAAAGGGCTGAATTATGACCACAATGCGGCCACATTATGACCACAATGCAGCCACATTATGACATTGACGCAACTATGGTGGTACGGAAACCTTGCTAGAAACAGTTTTTACACTTTATTTCTTGTGAAAAGTGTCCTGAGGTAAAGGTAAATTAGTTCTAGCCATCTCTACGCTCGTTTAAAAAGAACTTGTTCAGTAACTGGCCGAGCACTTTTAATCAGGTGAATAAACTAAATAGCTTACCGTATATATTTGTGTATAAGTCGATCTTATCTATAAGGCGATGTGTAGTTAAGACCAAAAATTGTGTCATTTTAAGTATTACCTGTGTATAAGTCAACTGCAGATTCCAGGCACAGTTTGAAACTGGAATATAAGTTTACTGGTAATATACAAATTTCAAGCTAATTCTACATACCCTAAAATAAATTACATTGATATTTGATAAGTTTGTGAAGTAATGTCAAGATGTGAGCATTTTTTAAGGTGAAGAACCGTAATTTGAGCATTTGTTAAGGCCGGCCCATACCTACTGTGTTTAACATGTATAATAAGGGAGTTTTCTTTTCACATTCACATTGTATACGACTCTTCAGCAACATCTCCATAAACATTACCTGTGTATAAGTCGACCCCAAAAATATTAACTTAAAATCGTCTCCCAAAAACATGACTTATACACAAGTATATATGGTAAATGTCAATTATTTGAAAACTCCCAAAAAGCAGCGTAGGCTGCGCAAAATGTCCTTGCAAGCCACATGTCACCTGCGGGCTGCATGTTTGAGACCCTGGTGTAAATGTATGTTTGCTACATGGTTCTGTTACCTTTTGTACCGAGTTTCATTCAAGTTTCTTGGTAGCTCGTGTTTGTGTGTAGGCAAAGCAAACCAACTTAATTGCATAGGTTCATTTAGATCAGGGGTTCCCAAACTGTGGTACATATACCCCTAGTGGTACATTTGCCTATCTGAAGAGGTACATTTACGGTTAGCAATAGAACGGAAAAACATGTTTATACATTATTCATTTCAAATTATTTATACATATGAATTTTTCCGAATTGTTTCATGTTACTAATGGGTCTAGACAAAGGAGGGTATTGAGTCCATACTTGTTTGCTGTATATTTAAATGAGTTATCTCTCGAACTAAACAACATTAAAGCTGGGTGTTATATTGGTGAAGTCTTATTGAACCGCTTGTTGTCTGCTAATGGTATTTGCGTGTTTTGTCTAAGTGTATGTGGGTTGCAAAGTATACTAGATGTGTGTCAGGCTTATGCAGAAGCACATGGAATTATTTTCAACTGCAGAAAAACTGTTTGTATGACGTCTAAGGGTAAGACTGCAGAAGCACGATCATCCAGTTGCTGACACTGGATGTACTAAGAGTAAAATATGTTTCCCACTACAAATATTTGGGAATTGTATTAGATATTGAGCTTTCAGATGACAAAGATACTCAGACAACTGTGATAGTAAACAAGCTGCGAGCTTTTTCCCGATGTTTGAAAGCAGTGAAAAATGTACTTTTTTGTTCCTTCTGTAGGTCCATGTATGTAATATATTTATGAGCTGTGATTTCAGGAAGGCGTACAAACGTTCACAGATTGTGTGGCCTATAACTTTTGTTGCAGGGCATCTGTACAACTTGCTTGACGAGTGAGTGTTAGTAGTCATCAGGTTGCGTGGCGAGTGAGTGTTAGTAGTGGGGAGTGAGTGTTTTGTGCATTTGCTTTGTGTATTTTTTAGTTAAAAGCATTACTTATGTTTGTTTTTTATAGTTTACATGATGCCAAACTGTTCTTTTGGGAAGCTGCTAAAAGCTCTGGCTAAACAAGAAAACTTCCTGGATGTATTAGTCAACCATTACTTGAAATCAAGAAGTCTCTCAAGGTTTGATGGAAGTGGTCCCACTCTTGCAGAAGCATCAGCACGGCTTCTTTTGTCAGCAATGCCTGGGTTGGATGCTTTGAGCATTTTTTCGTCGGATGTGAGTTCCAAAGCTTTATTAACGCCAGTTCAAATTCATTGATGTCAGTGAGCTGTAAATCTTGTTCTATTCATTAGCAATTTTATGACAAGAAAAATAAGTTGAAACAACTAAGTATGAAGTTTTTCTCAGAGCTAGAGGAGAAAATGTTTTGTTGCAGTCACTCGTGTTACCATGTTTATATGAATGGGCAAAAGAAGCATCAGAACCCCTTCGCACATATGCTACAGGAATCCTTGCTGCTGCAGTTGAGAATCAAGATGTTAATGCTGACCATCATCATGCTAATGCAGAACTGGTTAGTGGCTGCTTTTGTGATTTTTGGTGACATCTGAATTTTTTTTCTTTGCTCATCTGCTAGTGAACTTTTATAAGATAAATGGTGATGTCTGTACAGTGTACATACCTGCATCTATGAATGTCTTGAAGCTGCTTTGGTGCTGAGCAAAATGTTGTTTTATAACATAGGAATACTAAACTTACATTTATTTTGGTGGTTTTATTTTTTATTCACTGGTGTTGGAAAATTCAACTCATGACATGGTTTCTAATGTTACATGCTGCGCTCATGTTTATATTTCTCTTGTTCTAACCCAGGGGTTCCCAACCTTTTTCTTACGATGTACCCCTTCAGCATTCTGACAAATGAGCATGTACCCCTGCAGCATTTCAACAGATAAGCATGTACCCCTTCAAAATTTGACAGATGAACATGTACCCCTAAAACTCCTTATGACAAAATAATTTCTCATGATTTTTCACAGATATATTTAACAATATACATATAATGA
>JGI24021J15306_10001531_pt1 | contig 22867 bp, 14 predicted proteins | sample Ectturendosymbi1_FD_15306 | JGI IMG/M metagenome (IMG submission 15306) | reverse complement strand
AATACCTGCCACGTCAGCATCTTCATGCAGATTTTTATGCTGGGTTTACTGCCACAAATGTGAGATTTCTTGTTGCGTTCTTTCATTTTATACCCTCTCAGGTACTACTCGTTCACGTAAACCCAAGAGTTTTCAAACAGTATGCAGCATTGAACATAGATGATAAATAACGGTTTTATGGGTTCAGAAGGTTTTCATTGTTTTTCTGCAAATTCCTTCGATCAACAATTTTTCGAGGCCTTCGCGGACGGTCGCTTTTCACTTATTTTTGTGGTGTAGAGCAGAGTTTATTTGCCGTCTGCTTTCCAAACTATCCGCATAAAATGTGAACAGAAACTTTGAATCTCGACCATCAAAATTTTATCTGCACAAAACAAAGATGGAAAGATTGATGCTGGTTGAAACGTTCGATACTGTTACCTTCTTTGCACGTCTTGAAGCAGTGCGGGTTTGCTTTCATTTAGTTAATACCTGGTGTCATCGAATTCCACTACACCAGCGCTTGCACGACGTATCTGTAAAGGAATGGAAACGATGTTCCAACAGCCATCAAAAGCAGCAACCTTGTTTTGTCGTTTAGTGTAAATAGAGAAGTTGTTGTCGTCATAATTTTCATGCCAATTGTTTTATACGCGCACAGGTTTTGGTTTGTTTGCGTCTTCAAGAATCGCGTCGCTCGCTTGCTGAATTTGTTTCGTTTGCCATCGAAGTTGAGAAAATTTTAATGTAAAAATGTCAAAAGAAGACTTTGATTCTACACTTTCTGGAACCAACTAGGATCTAATAAGGTCCCTTTGAGTTTCATAAAGTTTAGTCCAGCGCACCTTTGTCACATGTAAACACTTTACACAAGCTTTACAAAGAAAAAGGCAGTTTGCACAGTAAAATAAAAAATTTCTCGTCTGTCTCAGACAAGTACCTTTCAGTCAGATGTTTGAGAAATTTTCAATCCACTGCCCAGTAACTGCAGTGGAACAGTAATTGAGCAAAGGCTAATATAGCCTATGGAAAATGTTTGCTAACGTGTTGTTTCCACTTCTGTAAAGTTGACAAGGGTGTTATAAGTAACTTTAATATCTTTAAATTTGTGCTTGCCATTGAAGGATTATGTTGCTGTCTTGAGACGCATATCAAGCAATGTGCAGTGCTGTTACATAAAACAAAAGTACTGCCTTTGAAGAAACAATCGACGTGCAGAACATTTGCTGCTTCAGCTATTGTTTTCTCAAGCACTCGTACAATAAGCAGAGGTGCTTTATTTCCGTGATTGTGCCTGTTCTTGCTGCATTCCGCAACATAGTTATTTTGTGTAAAATAAGGAAGTGAACTTTCAACATTTTTAGCAACTTGTCTTTTGTTAATGTGACAAATTTTCAAAAAAATTTAATTGAGTCGTGAAAACATAATAAAATTGATAACATTGTTATTAAAAACAAAATATTTCTTTCAAAATGTTATTTCTATCCTTTATAGAAAGTGAAAGTGATATCATCCCCGATATTCTGTATTTTGGAACAATCCTAGGTTTATTACTGTTTTTAACTAAGTATATAAAAAACAGATCGTTTTTTAATTCAAATTGCAGTAATGCAAAATTCGTCCACGCATTTGCAATTGTTTGCACGAATTTCTATGGATTAGAAATAATGTTTTAGCTCAAAACAGTAAACGCAATTTCGTAAGATTCACATCCAAATATCTTTGAAGTTACGAAATAATGAATCATATGCGCTTGTATATCAATGCAGCGAACTGGATTTAAAATCGCATCCTACAAAGACGTTATAAAATCAAGGCTACGAGTTCATTCGGCATGTATAGCTACCAATATGCTAGTGATTCTCAAATAAGGGTACGCATCCCCTTGGGGTACGCAAAGGTTCTCCACGGGGTACACGAATATTTTTAAGTGTCTGCATAATCAATAATTTAACGTAAAAACACCATAATTACTGGTATATTTCTTATTGTTGTGATAATTACCCCACTCAAGTGATACTTGATAGAAAATGTATTGTCCAAATAATACATCACTACAAAATATTGAGAATCGCTGCACTATGCGGAAGCGCGTAATCTCATGACCGGATAGATTGCACCACTTTGAAAGTACATTGCAACGTTGCAAATGACTAAGATGTCATTTGAAGTGAAGCGAACCGATTGGAAGGTAATGGAAACAAGATCTCTTGTATTACTTCACTGCGCTGAGCTTTCAAATGGCTGGCAAAAAAGCTTGTAGCTAGATCTAGAGTAAACTACAAAATTGATATTTTCACAAACAAAAGTCACAAAGCAGCTTGAAACAAGGGCAGCAACTGCATAGAATCCTAGCAAAGATGAGACTCGGAGATTGTGGCAAGTGTCGTTTTCATCTCGGCTTGGTAGCCATTATCGCCAGTTCAGTTTTTTTTAGATGTTTTCTCGTTTCTTACTGTTTGCCGTCCGAAGTACTGGCCATTGCTTTTTTCATGCAATCTAGTGGTCCAGTATAGGAGAAAGACCAACACAGTTATGGCGAGATGAAGACGCTTTGCAGCAGATGAACCCATTCCGCTTTTATGTAATACTCCTGATGACATATCTGATTGCGAGAACGGGGGGTCCGAATTTAACGCCTTATGTATTTCTGAGTAAGACTCCAATTCTTTTTCAAGATGAACTGGAGGAGGATTTTCCAGGAAGCGTCAATTCTTGCACTTGCTTACCTGAACATCCTCCTGAAAGACCTTAGATTCAAAATAAACTTGAAACAATTGAAGCTTCTCAGGAAATCGGTGATGCTGATGTGGCAATAAATCTAAATCAGAACGAAGAAAATCAGAATATTGAGTTGGTACCTGATACTTGACAAAGTGAACTTCATTCTGTATAATACTGTCCGCTCCAGATGGAACGAAGTGGCTTCAAATAACTCTGTGACTTGAACAGCTGGTAGACGTCCACAACAGAACATTTTGAGCGAAGTTTCTGTGCCTTCACCTTTCGCAAAGAGAAATGTATTTGCTGCTGGTCCTGCAAGTGCATGGCATATTTTCGTTATAGCTTTATTCTCAAACATATTGCAAAATACACAGTTACACAAGCCCGTCGCCAGCTGCGAAATCAGACGTTGGAGCTTTCATCGTCGTCATTATGTATGCACGAGGCGTTACAGACAAAAGGGATTTACCTTTACATGATATTTAAATTGAATAATGGAGTGCGCCATCGTGCAAGAGTGCTATATCCAGATACCAATCCTATGAAGTTCTCCAGTTCTTTCATTTTTAAGTAGAATTGCTCTGTTTGCGGAAGTTTGGAACCGCTTTGCAAATAACTGCTATGCATGTTGCCAACCTGGAGCATTTATCACAACCGACGAACACCTTTTCACTGGTAAAGCCATAGGCCCTTTCACCCAATCTATGGCAACAAGCCAGACAAAATTTGGGCGAAAATATTGGTTGGTTGTGGTCAACGAAAGCAAGTACTTGATAAACGGAATTCCTTTTATTTGAAATGATGAAGCACTCTCCGCAAAAGAACAGTTTTTTGATCGTGTTGTGATGCAACCCATGCGCCCTTATCTTAAACAACGGAATAAGTATAACAACTGATAATAATTATTTCAGTTCCGTGAAATTAGCCAATCGACTAAATGAAAAGCAAACTAGTCTTCTGGGAATAAAAACAAAATGGACATCTGCTCCAATCAGCGATCACCTGTCCTCCTCGTGGAAATGCACGGCATCCCAAATCGAGACGTCCATTTGTACCAACCGCACAACTCATCACTGATGGCAACAACTTACGTGCGGCGCACTGAGTGGATCACCGATAGAATGCTAAGTGGTTGGAGAACACTTGGCGACTTCGTATTTGCATCCCCGACATCGGCACCCACTCTGCTGGAATGGCCCTGCCAAGAAACAGCGTGTGTTCGGCAAAACCTCCTCCGCACCGGTGTCGGACATTTCCTCTCTTGCTTACACAAATGGTCCATCCTGCGGCTGGTGAGTGTGTCGCAGAAGAACAGGCAGATGACTATGCTGTCCTCCACTGACCAATCCATCGACCTCCCTAAGGAGCTCATGGCCTGACGGTTCTGGATGACGATAACAGTGTTGCCAACTCTTTTTACAACGAATATACCAATTCTAGTCTAAAAATATACCAAATATATACCAAATGTATGTCTGTAACAAAAACTAACAATCTTATGCTTATTTTTCAATGTCTTTTTATTGTTTCTCGTAGATGATTAACAGTTGCTGTTGAGTGGTGCGATGATCATAGAGAGGCTACACGCTCAATTTTTACTTTCCTAACTTTAGCAGTGTCAGATTTATTAACCATTGGAAAATTGATCCCTCCAACACAGTACATTTTCATTTCTTTTGTGGTCTAGCATGTTATTATCCTCTATAGTAGCTGGCAATTTTCTTTTTGCACAGGTAGCAGAAGGGATAGACAGCACCAGCAGAATATTGCTTTGCAAGCCACGCAAGCTCCATCAGTCACTCTTTGCTAAATCTTCTGACACTCTCGTACGCAGCTTCCCCACATTTGAATGTATTGTCTGACAAAAAACGCATACCTGGAGCTAAGTTCAGTTTTTTCAGAACTTCTCAGGTCTTCCAATCTCGCTTTCCGTTTACCCAAAGTGCATGCTTACTCCAATGTTAAGCAAAATCACTAAACGTTTTTTATATAGCCACAACACCACTATCGGTTGCTATATTTCCGCTCTGTAATCAACCAAATAAATTGGTTTAAAATCTCAACTAAGCCCTCTGACAAAAATATACCAAATATGTACCATATTTTTCATATATACCAAATCAAAAATGTTTATACCAAGCACTTCGAAAATATTTAAATTATGCAAGTTTTGTAATATATATACACCAGTTGGCAACACTGTACGAGAGCATCGATTGGCTGCTTAACACCTGACCCAAGATCAAGTACGGCGTAGCAGTGGATTACAAGAACTGGCATAAGCGATGAAATCAGGAGATAAGTGCCATTGTCTTTGAGAAAGATGAAAGAAGAACTTCATTCATGCAAAGAAGAACTTCATTTCTTGCAAAAGAAGAACTTCATTCTTGCAATCTGGCCATACCACCAAAACTGTGTACCAGGGAAGATGAATAAAGGTGTGCTGCTAGCATAACGCGCAAAGACGTTACAGAAGCTGATAATGTAAAGAAAACATCTGAAACTGTTCCCTCATAAAATGAAATGAAATACGGAGTCGACATACTTGCCGAAATGGCTGCCATATAAACTTCCAGAACCGGCACACGAAGGTGGCCAATAGGCTGCATAGTTTTCAAAACACACTGGATTTGGCAGCTGTCCATGTCTGCGTTCTCTACAAAGAGATCGTCAATGATAATTACGTTTTTCACAGAGACTTTGGCCGCACGTAGGTGAAGTAGTTTGTTGAGCCATAAGCGCAGAAGCGAAATCACCTTCCAGGCCGAGCATCATTTACCATCAGCAACGAAAATCAAGAACCAAAAATTTGCCAAATGAAGATTTTGTGCAAAAGAAACCGCTCTGCTGGAGTATGCGATCAGTGTAAGAAATCTTTAATGCTCTTTCGCTTGTACGTAGCTTGTGGGTTTTTACCGAAACGAAAATTGACTGTCAGCATGTTCGTATTGGACATTCGTTTACATGCTTGGGATCCTTGCAGAACTGTGAAATGAGATTTTTTGCACCGACTACAAATCTCTTAAAATTTTATTTTAGGCAAATTCCCCACGCTCAAAATCACACGTACAGGTATTTCATTGCTGGAACATTACAACTGAAAACGTTCATGAAGCTCAACTTGACTATACAGCGCACTTTTTGCAGACACGTACTAGAGCTGTGCAAGTTCCGCTCAAGGTTTGTGTTGTTTCACAATAACGAAAGTAGTCAAATAAGTACCGTTGGGCATTTTAATTAGTAAGGAGTCACGGTAATCCCAGAGTTAATAACCCTGAAAGGATTCCTTGAAGCGACGTGCTTTGTTTGTAACTGAGCAGAGATTAGCATGCGAATCAACAATTATTTAAAGATTAGTTTTTGTAAGAGAGAAGAAAATGCGTACACAGCAGCAGCAATTCTGATTTTCTTTGGTGTTTCAGATGTCACAAGTTGCTTTTTGGAAGAAACTGAACAGTGTTGTAAAAACATTTTCTGTTGTCAGGTTATCACATATAATTACTTTCAACATATGGCAACAATTGATATCTAGATAATTTTAAATGTGTCATTTTTTTAATTATTTGTCTACATACATACACTTACAAAAGAGTATATGCATCTTTCGAGTAGTTCGAGAAAAGTATTTCTTGGTTGTTTGTTCAAAACCACTGCAAATCGATGTTATTAACATGGCCATCCTTTACAAAGTTGTGCAAAAGTTGGTATAATGACACATAGTAACTAAAAATGAAACACGACCAACACTATTATTTTGCGCCATCTACGCCGTTGAAAGCACCTTGCTATTGTGAGGTAGTTTATACAATCAAAGTTGTAACGTGTAATGTTCACTTTTCAGCGTCTTCTCTGCGTTTTTTTTGCATAATTACAGTATGGAAATCTTCAAGCGTCTGGTGATTAAATTAAATGTTTGTAAAACCCTTAGTATTCTTTTGTTGAGGTGGTAAAACTTTGACTTTCATAAGAAATAAAAGAAATGGTTTTACTGTAATCGTCCATAGGTAATCCACTGCTTTCCTTTGAAAGTAAAAGTTACAAAATCGGCACTGAATGCAAATAAACGCAGCAGGAAGTACTTTCTGTGAAAGAAAAAAATGAAAAACAGTTAATCTGTCGTTTTCTGTTTTTTGGAGTGACATTTGTTCATTTTTGGTTTGTTTTGGTGAATCTGAAACAGAGTCGCTTTCATGAACGACAGGAAAGCTGAAAAGTTGTAAAAATAGCGTAGTTAATAAGCTTTTTGAGAACATAACACAGAATTGATGCAAATACAAAGGTAAAAAAATTATTTTTATAATATTAAATATTTTTTAGTTGCGTTCTGCTACAGCAAAGTTGCTAATAAGGTATATCGCTGTGAAACACATGCCACGTGTGTAGTTTCCGCTTTTCTACAGGCATACTTAACTTTGAATGGTGCAGTTTGAAACAACTTAGCATGGTTTTATCGAAAACATACTAACAACAAAACAAACAACTTGTTTGTTTATGCTTTCAAATTTTCTTGCGAGTGAAATCAAAGCTGAACAACAACACAAGGCCAGCTATCTGTTCCTGCTCGTGATAGATAGCAGCAGCAAGTTTTGCGATCTTGCTAAGCGATTACTCATAAGACAAATTACGTACAACGAATTCCTGTTCTCATTAATAAGGTTGAAAGCACGACTCCAATCGCAGGATCTGTTGCAAGCTAAGCTGTGGCTGCAGAGGACAAGAACAAAACTGCTGAACTTTAAATCGCTTGGTTGCCAAATTTGAGACGACAATAGCTCATATTCTTTCCATCTCCTTTGGCTGAGAAAATAGTTTAATGAGTTGTTCAAAACTTGCCTTTCGTGAAAAACAAAACAGCAACATTGGTGGATGTCGTATAATATGCGAGTGCAGATAACTATTGGCTTCCATGTTTCATCCGAAATAATTCATAATAAACGCTACATGTTTGACCGGACACTGTTTAGCTTTTGATTTATATTATGCGCACCTGTCGATAGGATTCTTTTTAGGAAATACAACAACTATCTTGGGTTATACATAGTGCGTGATTTTGCCTATCTAGCGAATGCTCTCAGTTCTCCTTCTCAAAGGTGCATAGAAACCTTCATATTATACAAATTCATTTTTTTTGCAAATTTTTGGGCCTTGCAGTCCCAGAGCAGATGGTGTGCGTAGTTAACGTATGATCTCCTAGGAAAAATAAACCAAAACAGGAAAAGAGGCAAAAGGACCGCTATCTTCTACTTTAAAGGTATTTATTCGTAAACCTTTCCAATGTCCATTTTTATTAAATATGTTACCTAACACCTGGTTGCTTGTCCAGTGCGATTTTCATCATCAAAGGCAATTTTTATAAATGCTGTTAAGCGTAAATTAGTAATTTGTTTGAGGGCAAACATTGCTTACGTTTCAGCAGGCATTTGCAGTTTGCAGGAAAAAGCATAACACAGCACGACATCTGACAGCGACGACAAGGCACAGACGTTTTGTTCCTTTGCTCATTCATCTTGTTTGAGAGACTGATACGATCAAAACAGAGAAGTCAGTTGGTGGCAAAGTACATGATGTATAAAAGTCGCGTAAAATATTGCATAGTCATTTTGTCGAGTTATGTGAAGCCAGGGAAACTGGGAAAGGACGAACTTAACCATAAAAGAGATTAATTTTTTGGCTTATAAAATTTTGTTATTTTTAAAACTGCAGCTTCTGATTGCTCAAAATCGGTTTTATTCGGAAAATTTTTGCAAGTTGAAAAAAAGAATCAAACTTTCAAACTAATAGAAGGTCATTAGAGTTACTGTTTTTAACGCTAAGTTCCTGAACTCAACGCTATTTTTGTTATTGGAGTGATTTTTAACGGTTAAATGTAACGCATTTAATTTACTTCTAATGATGCTCGAATATAAAGATAAAAGTTCTATAATTGTAGAAAAGTGTGTACAAATACTGTAGCTCAGTAACTTTAATAAATATTTTGAGGCATCAGGAGTCATCTTACGCGTTACAGTAGAAATGTGACGAGTAATTAACTGAAGAAAAACTGAGAAATTCTAACAATGGTTTTCAATTAAGCAACCCTGCGAGTTTTAGTAAAGTTTGAAGTTTTTTTGCATCTCTTCGTCAACCAGGGATATAGGTTTCGATACCATACATTGAATAGTAGTTGTGGCAAATCTATAAGCTACTTTTTCACAGTATTATGTGGTGTGAGTCGGTTTCGCGTGTGATTTAATGCTGAGCGAATTCTACAATAATGGCGGTTACCCGCATCTATTAACACTTTGAAGAGCAACGTTACCCCAAAAGACCTCAAACCAATCATTCAGTTATGCGCTTTAAAAGTTCCGATTCGAAGCAGGTCTGCATGAAAAGGTTCCCATTAATTTTCTTAGGTCGAACAATTTGTGTTGATTTTTATGGTCGCACGATGCTTGTGTATTTTTTTTAATTTTCAGTTATGTACGCAAGAGTTTCGGTTGCAATATACTGTTGGTGTTTATCTGAATATAATCTAGGAAAATATCTGAAATAGTAATCATATGTAATGCCATCTTGTCGGTTTATTAACTGCATACTACAACCGAGATTAATTTTTGCTTGTACGTATGCTGCATCTTATTTCGATACGGAGTTTTCTTGTCGGCTGTAAACTACTGCTAAACGTTAATAAGGTCGGGGTTAAGAAAATGGGGAAAAGCAGCCCATATTTCCAAGTCATGGGATGTTCATTCTATTTCTTTTGAAAATATTATACACAGAACATTGAAGCAACGAGTATATTTAAACATTGAATGCATTAATAACTTTACAACATTCATTAGGCCATGCAAGCTTTTACAGGAGTCATTTCAAGAATGTCAATGTCAATGTCAATGGTTTATTGTTTCATATGACTCAGCCAACAAGAATGGTTTGCAAGAAACACGTAAACAACTTCAAATTTGTTATTATTGCACAAACTACCTACAGGCAATCGCTGTATGTTAGAAAAGTAAAAATGAAGTTTCAGGAAGTCTTTCACATTTTATGAGAAGTTTATCAACACAGAAAGTTTGCTAATATAGCAAGAACGCTCACTAGTTTGTTGAGGAGACTTCGTGTAGTTTAAAATTGTTCTTGGTTAAATTTCCAGCAAATGCTTTATTTACAAATCCCATCAGTGTTGAAGACGGTTGTTTTCATCATTTTGAAACAAATTTCAAATAAAATTGAATTTTTAGCGCAAAGAGCACCAAGTTTCAAAAAAATACTTGTATAGTCATAGAAAAATCCTCCGCGTTTCAAACAATGTGGAAGAAGAAAGACTCCCATGCTTATATTTTTGCTGATATCTCATTGAATTAATGGCACCAAGCAGATGCAAAAACGTCTGCTTCAGCCTTAATGAAAACCCATTACTTTGTGAAATACGGAAATGTTATGCTCGTAATTAATCGGTAAGTGTACCGACATTGTGAATAAAATTTGTAAAATTTTAATTTAAACGAATGTATGATGGCCTTTTTCAAGCAATTCGATCACCAAAAATAGCAAAAGATCAACTCGAAGTTATATGTTAACATAATCCACGTTGAAAGAATTGGAACATACAGACGTTTTTTGAAGTTAAAATTTTGCACATGTACAGAATCTGACACTTAATTTCTGAAAGTTGAAACGAACAATCTACATCGAGTAAATTAAATAAATCTTACAAAAAAGAAAAATCTTCAATGTCACCTATTCAGTGTCCTACGACATTTAATGCCCTGTTACATGAATATTGCTAGCGTACGCAAATGTACCGATTTGTTAGTTTGTGATTATTTGGATGTGTTAAAATCTTTTGTTTGGCAACTTCAATAGACATCTTCTCTATGTGAAAATGCTTTTGGTGAAGCTGAGTCTTGTGACTGTTCTTATAGCTACAGTTGGATATATAGTTGGAATTGCTAAAGGTAAAGAACCGAGCTTCTATTGTTCACTTGTGCAGTAATATCTCAGTCAAATGTATGCCCAAATCAATTACATACATTGATAAGCAATGCGCACCTGCAATGAAAAAAAGTATCAAAAGTCATGATAGAAAACCCGGAAATCACTGCAGCGAAATTTCCTTGTTGCTTCAAGTGTTTACATTCGGTGGTTTTTCTTTCATCAATTTGCTTCATTGTGATATAGCGCCTTGCGAAATATTCATCAAACGAAAAATCAGGAAATAGTAATAAAACGCGGTGCGATTTTTAGAAAATTTCAGGGAGTTCAGCTGTAGGGTAAACGTGTTATATGTCTTCAGTGTGTCCCCTTCGAATAACCTATAGAGACTTATCTACGCCCGTATCGAACCAATCGTCGACCCATTGCACCCGCAGGAGCAGGCGATCTTTCGACACGGGAAGTTGACCGTAGATCAGGTCACTCTGCTGACACAGGATATCGAGAATAGCTTTTCGGCTAAGAAGAAGGCCGGAGCTGTTTTTCTCGATCTCACAGCAGCCTACGACACTGTATGGCATCGCCACCTCACCAGCAACCTGCTGCGATTGCTGCCTGATAAACACATGGTCTGCATGATCATGGAGATGGTTGGCAATCGCAGCTTCACCCTTACCACCGGGCACGGCATACGGAGCAGGTTACGACGCCTCAAGAACGGCGTCCCACAAGGATTCGTCATGGAACCCCTTCTCTTCAAAATCTACATCTCTGACCTGCCAATCACCATCACTAGAAAGTATGCACATGCTGACGACCTAGCAATCATGCATGCTGATAGAGACTGGTAAGCAGCGGAAGGGGTGCTGATCGAGGACATGGCAACCGTAGATGAAAACCTCCAGATTTGGAAGCTAAAGCTCAACACTAAAGCGGTGTCGGCAGCCTTCCAATTGAACAACAAGGAAGCCAAACGCGAGCTAAATGTCAACCCACGACAACAAAATCCTGCGCTTTTGCTCCAAAACCCGATACCTCGGGTTAACTTTGGATAGGTCGCTCACGCATCCCCGACACCTCGAGTCACTTCGCAAAAAGTTGACATCACGCATTACACTCTTGAGACGGCTCGCTGGCTCCGGTTGGGGAGCTGGAGCAACAACACAGCGAATAGCCCTCCTTGCCCTGGTGCATTCAACAGCAGAGTAGTGTGCTCCAGTAATCAACAGAAGAGTATTGCGACTCATTGATCCTGCCATCAACGACACCATTGCGAATTGTCACTGGGTGCCTGCGTCCTACGCCACAGCGAACAACCTTCCTATTNTCGCAGGCATCCAACCTCCTGAGCTTCGTCGCAATGGAGCTATTACACTTTCTCTTGCACGCCGTGCCATGAAGCTTGGACACCTGTCCACTAAGCGCTCACCTGTCCACCGAGTGCAAACGCACGGCGCCTCAAATCGAGACACCCATTTGTACCGCCGCACAACAACTCATCAGTCATCTGACCAGTGCCGGATTAAGGTAGCGCGGGGCCTGAAGCATTTTCAGAGCGCGGGGCCCTAGGTTAAAAAAATACCTCAACACCTGCTAAATCAATACGTGTGTGGGCAAGGCATCCGTGCTACTAGCTTCACTCTCTGCCTGCTCTCTCCAGTTCGCATCGTGATATGCCAGTTTGAGTGTATCGTGCTGACCGCCAGTGTTGCCAGATGGTTGTGACCTAAATCTGCAAAACGGTGTCACGAAAATCTGCTAGATTCCACTCAAAGTTTTGTCACAAATTTTCAGCAAAAATTTGCTAAAAGCAGTCAAATTCTGTTAAAAAATCTGCTACTTTAAAGATGATTAAAAGATACCTATATTAATTTTTCGTCTTGCGCTCGCTCCCAATGAGCATGGGCTGAAAATGCCGGTCTTGGCCACCACACTTTTCGGCCCACAATTTATTTTCATTCAACAGTTTGAGCAGCTTAATTGCAGCTTACCTCGTATTTTGTATGATACACAGTTCTTGAACAATCTCTTTCAACTGGTTGCATGTTTTCATACAGTAGAAACATTGCTCATTGATATACAATCTGAGCATAGCTTTAGACCTACAACTTTCTAAGTCTGGTCTTTGTTTCTCAAAACTTTGTGCTACATTAGGGAGCATGCAAAAAGTTCTTTAATCTTATCTGAGTGCTACCTGTTATGCTTTTCAAGCTCACAATGTTTCGCTATGATTGCATTATTGCAAACTTCGCAAAAGGCTTTTCTTGAATCAGCAGGATAGGCACTGACAGGGGCATAATGAGGTTAAATGGCACTCGGGACAAGAAGCAAGTTTCGCGCCCCAATGTTCGAACCTGAGGTGTTTCAGAAGCAAAATCACTGTATTGAAGAAAGTACTTGTGAGTTTCTTTATGTGACGTTCTTAATTAGGTAACGCCAGGACAATGCACAATCAGCTGCCTGCAAGTGCAATGATTAGGAATTTTTATTGTGATGCAACGAAGCTGCTTCAAGCGTATAAATGTATTGTATCGTAGTAACAAGGTATTAGATGGCTTGGTGAAGCCTAAATGATTTGCTTGTGTGCTTAGTGACCGCGTTATGTTAAAAGACAACATTGGTAGAATATGTTTTTATCCCATGACACATGTGATATTTCCAAGTGGTTCAGTTACGCTCGTAAGTAGTAATGTCTCGCAAAAAAAACTTCCTAGTAAACCAAAGCTGCCAAAAGTTTTGACATATATGGTTGCAAGATTCAGAACGTGGCCCAGTGCCCAGAGGCGTAACGAGGGGACATGGGTGGCACAGTTCCCCGGGAGACGAATTACTATTGGAGCGCCGAATGACTGCGGGGAGCGCCGAATTGATGAAAGTGTAAAAGTTTTCATCTTGAAAAAGTGTTGAAACATATTTCTGATCAGGAATTAACTTGCCAAACCTGCCAAATGGTTGGTAAAATACTGTTAGAAAATCAAGTGAATGCTAGATTGAAAATTATACAGCAAACAGTGAGAAAATACTGCTAGACTTAGCAGCATTTCAGCTAAAATGGCAACACTGCTGACCGCAATCCCATGTCTTTTGTTACGTGACTGTGCACAGAAAATCAAACAATAAATTCTGGATACAAAGAGCGCTCAATTGAAAATCTTCGCTTACTACTTGCGGAAAATTTAGCAAAATACTGACTTCCCAGACTGAAAGAAATCTGTTTAATGCAATAATATTTATTGCAGAAGGCCACGGGGCCCCCAAAAGCGCAGGTCCCGTAGCAATTGCTACATTTGCTACTATTGTTAATCCGGCTCTGAATCTGACAACAACAACATGCGTGCGCCACACGGGGGAATCACCAATGCAATGCGAAGTGGTTGAACAATTTTACAAGACTCTGTATATTCACTTCCGACACCGGCACCCACCCTTCGGGAATGATTCTCCCAGGAACAGCCTGGGTCTGACTTACTGCCTCCGTACCAGTGTCGGACGTTTCCACTCCTGCTTGCACAAATTGGGTATGGCTTACTCTGCAGCCTGTGAGTATGGCACAGAAGAACAAACCGTCGACCATGTTGTCCTCCAAAGTCCAATCCATCGAGCTCCTCATGGACTGCACGGCCTGACGGTTTTGGACGATGAGACATTCGAATGGCTGCTCAACGCGTGCCCCGAGATATAATGCGGCCAAGCAGTGGATTGAAAGAACTGGCTTAAACGACGAATAAGATTTTGATACGGGTAGTTGCATGATTCGATTCAATGAAACAAGTCGAATTAGACTACGTGGCTACGAAAATGATGAACACCACATCTCGGATCATATTTTATGAAAATGCCTTTGTAACTCCACCAGAGACATATTTTGTGCGAAGTGACTTGATTAGGATTTATTTTCTCAGTTAGATTTTCTGATCAACTAGATTAACAAAATTTTATGTTGACATGATTAATTTCGTTAGTGTTAGGATTTTTTAAATTCTATCTAGAGAAGTTGTGAACAAATTCAGAGTGTGGTATGACTGCACGTGACTGAAAGATAATTGAATGACAGTAACTGAAAGACATTGTTTCTCTACTTGAAATCTTTTGGAGGAAATTTCGAAAACTAGGCTTGATTCAGAACATTTTACTTGTCTTCCAATGGAAACTGGATGGAGAAGTTTTTCGTTGGTCTTCTTGACTATAATAAAGTGGTGAATATGGCTTGACCACAATACTGCCTTGGCATTTGAGTAAAAACTATTCTTCTGCTAAATGTCAGCAAATCACTAAAGTCGGTGGTAAGCACTGATTCCTGCAGCGTTGGAAAATTTAGGGCATATACTTTGTTGACAGACCGTTCAACAGGAAATATCTTGTCACGGTGCATCGCGTCACATGCATAGAGCGCGCAATCTGGAAGTGCTTCAAAAGGGCAGGTGCGGCTCCGCACAGCAGATATAGACAGACCTGGTCGAGAAAGGAATCTTATTGTTGCTTGCTCCTTGCACTAACGCACTTGGCGTTCTTTCTGTTGCGTGTTAGCATCTCCCATAAGAACCCCAACAAAAATCTGACCTTTGTAGCAGTCCTTGCCTAAACTGTAGGCCTATAAATGGGAGAATTTTAGTGTTGTGTCAATTTTTTATAATCAAAAGATCATGCAACGTGCGTGCACTCTTGTTGAGAAGTATCAAAGTTTGAATTAATCGACATTTTCAGGGGGCTCAGAGCAGCGTAAAATTTTGTAGTAAAGTATTGGGAGGGCAGCCATACTCGTAGAGCTGCAAATATCTAAACGCCAGTCGAATTGTGGCGATGTTCGTGAATCTGCAAATCAAGCAAATATATGGTACCACGGGGCAGGTAAAGTAGCAACATTTGTGCAACTTAACGTCAGATTTGGAAAAAAAAGAAAACATTATGACGGTGAAATATTCCACACAAAGAAAAACATATGACATTTCAAATGTTTTACTTTGTTTTTGCGGAAAAACGTTGAAAAGTATTAAAAATTGCGAAAGTAATGATCCACTTTGCATGGAAAACGCAAGTCACAATTGGCGTCAAAGCTACAAATCAGACCAGGAGCATTTTTTTCAGAGCAAATGGCTACCAATCTTCAAACTCGTAAAATGCTTTTCCGTACGTCTATGAAGCAGCTGTAGCATCAAGAAATCTTGTTCATTGCGCATTAGAATAAAATTTTTAAAGCTTAGCAGCTTCTTACTACTGTACGGTGATAAGAAAGCATTTCTTCTCAAAATAATGCACGCTGAAAATATTTCTTGATTTTGCGATATGCACAATTNCAACACCTGCCATTCCCCTAAATTTCATGAATATTAGCACTCATGTACTTTGAGGACCGCTAGAACCGCATAGGTGCCTCTTGAGGCATTTTTCCGTTATAACTCGGCGACCGATCGCCATAGGGAGTCAATCAAGACATCATAAGATGCGCATTTGTGCATTTCTGAATTCTTTCTTAAAAAACAGGTGAATTAGCATTTGATATTTTTTCGCATCTCTCAGTAACGTCACTGGGACCACCTCGTGCCGTCGCATTGCCCCAAAGTGTTATCCAAGACCTTTCCTACTTGCACGCTCCTTCGAGGGCGTGCAAGTTGGAAAGGTTTTCATTAGTTTTCTTCGTGCGGTCACACAAACAGCAAAATATTTGTTTTAAATAGTGTAATACCCCGAGAAGTTGACGTCATGAAAAATTAGTTTGAGTCGGAATTATTTTTGGTAAAATTGTAAAAATAATTGTCTAGTCCCGTTTTTTAATTTAGTCTTTGTCCGAAACGCATATCATTGTGCTAGTCGAGTTTCACTATCTGACTCATTTATCTTCTGTATTTCAAATGCAGAATAAAAATTATCAGAGTTAACAATTAAAATATTAAGAAGCGAGTCACAAATTTAATTCAAGTTGAACCATTAGCTGATGATGTCTGATATCAACTATGCATTATTCTTTCATGTGCGTCAGCAAATGCTCAGGAGAAAACAACAACAATATGCGAACATCGCACTGGTGTTGTATCTTGTTCATCTGGTTTCGTGATTCGAGTGAAGACAGCCTTTTACGGTAGAGATTCAATGACGACGTAAGCTATGGAGTTCATTCTGGTTTTGTAATGAAGCATGTATTTGAGGTGCTTTTTCCGAAAAAACAGGCTTGATACCAACCAGTTTTTGATAGTTTACCCTGTTAATGCCAGTTTAATAAATCACCTTGTTATTCAAGACCAAGCAACAGATTCTTTGTTAAATCCGGTTATTCTCCTCATAATTTTTGTACGTACATGTACGCAATTTCAAAAAAGATTACAGTCAGTATCAAATAGATGCCATATCCGTAATTGCACTTAGCCTGCTAGCAGTCCCGCAAATACCAAGCACGTAAAGATACGTAGGCCTGTATAAAACGCGAACGTTTTATTTCACTAATTCAAAGAGACGAACATACCATCTACTTTTTATTAACGAAACGAAGTAATTGTGAAAGATGTATTGAAATTGAAATACTATTTTTGATTATTCTTTTTGCACGTCTTCAGCAAAAAATTGCGAGATATCGAGCAATAATTAAATCGTTTTGCATTCATCAAGCCAAAATGTTTCATAGCTATGTAAAAGAGACTTTAGATAATGGATTTCTGCAGCATTTGAAAAATAAATCCAAAATTCTTCAAAAGCAATGGTTTTTACACTACACAGATGTTTTCCGAGTGTTCTGTTTGACTGTCGTGCTTCCGGATCTCAAGCCATAATACAAAGCGCTTGCAATAGAAAGAACTCATGCAAACTTACCGCGTCAAACGATGTTTTTGGTGATCCGTGTTTCCTGGCCGTAAAATACATTTCCTTGACTTACGAATGCGTTGTTCCAGGTAAGGAAAAATTGATAGAAATAATTGCATTCAAGCATGTCAAATTATGAATGCTTGTCTTCGACAATGGTTGAATCAAATGATGGTAGAAAATTAACTGTTCAATGTAAGCCTTACCTTGCAAGTCAATTAAAAGACGTTTTGTCTGGTTGTGATTAAAAAGTGCATTATGTTTTGCGTTTTTTGATCTTGAAAAAAGAATAAATGCAATGCAGTTGCAACAATGCAGTAGTTAGGTATAACAAACACATCTAACCAAGAGTGCTATTCACACGTAGTGAAAAAGTCAAATTTTTGAAGCTTCCGCTCACAGCATAGTCACCTTGTGCTATAAGCCTTCGACCCAACTGCGATACAGCCAAAAATGTAGTTCACTTGCAAGAGAAAAGAAACTGGCTCACCGCTTATGATTTTTTTTGTTATAGAATTAAAAATTTAAAGACGTAAACAAATAGTAACAATGGCCTTAGGTTATCAACAGCAAAAACAATCAAAAACAAGCAAAAATTATTCCGAAGATATCTAGCAGATGTCCTGCATTTTGATTTCCAAATGTTTCCTTGCGCGGGCAGACATCTAGAATATGTCATATATATTTTGATCACGGAGTAATTTTCTCACAGAACAAGAACCTATTGCCCCAGTTACAGACACGACCACCCCGAAGTTTATTTCAACGCAAGCTTCAACAGATACTACAGTTTTGACATCAGGACAAAACGATTTTTTGAAACCCAAATAATCTCGCGAAAAGCGTACATTGCTTCTTTTGAACGGGCATCAATGGAAACGGCAACATAAAAAAGACTTATCCTTGCTTCCTTGTGGATGCAGTTTGATCTGTTTTGATTTTATAACCATTACTTTTACGCTTTTCAACTGTCAATTGCGTCAACGATGAGGTTATTTTTGTACAAAAATATTTGTACATGGTCTTCGAGAAACGTGAATGATATTGCCAAATCTGCAAACGTTCAAGGAAATACTTCATACAAATTTGGATAATATCGGATGCAAAGCGGAGAGCGGAATATAATGTAGTACAACGGTATTCCACAATGGCGCATGCATAATTAATTGTGGAATGAATTGAATTGATACCAGCAAAGTCATTCATAAAACCCTTCAATTGCAACTTCAGTGAAACCCAGACAAATGGTGGATAGATACAAGCAATGTCTTCAGGACGTTATAATTCGTATATAATGATTACAAAATTATTTTCACATAGTTTTCAAGTCACAGTTGCAGAAAGAGGAAAGCGCATAATTCCCCAAATACATGTCACGTTGAAATGGTCGCTTATGTCAAACAAGATGTCGTATTGCTTTTTATATATTTGCTTCTGAAGCAAAGTTCATATGAAATTGTTTGCAAATATAGGACAATAGCGCTTTATCAACTTACAGTATTTGACGCCTGTTATGGATTTATAAAAAAAGTTTATTTTGGCAAGCACATTACAGTCTCTGCATTTTGATGAGAATGTTCTTTTGGCAAAGGCTTGTGATATGCACGAACGGAAAATTTTCAAAAAGTTATACGATGTTATTGAGAATACTAACGAACCATGAATCTCGAACTGAAATTTCAACTCAAATATTCTGATTTCTAAACTTTTTCTTCCATCGAGCCAGCGATTTCAGAAGAATTGTTCTAGTGGTTTAAAGCAATCTCAAACTTTTCATCCATGCGTCGTTATATGCAAACTACGATGCACATTCTCGATCCGTGTGCTTAACCACAAAGAATCCTCCTGATATATTTACTCAAACAAAGCACAGAACCTTTGTGTTACTTGTACATCACAGTATATAACACATGCACACGTTCGCATTATTTCTTCATAGAACTACAACCTGTTGCTCCAATTACAAGTGCGACCACCTCGAAATCCATTTCAACGCAAGCTTCAACCGATGCTACAGTTTTGACATCAGGTGAAAACAATCTATTGCAATCCAAATAATCTCGCGAAAAGCATACATTTCTTGCTTTGTACGGGCGTCAGTGGAAAAGGCAGCAAGTAAAAGCCAAATTATTTTTACGTTGTGAAAGCAGTTTGATCTGCTTTGTTTTGATAACCATCAATTTTGCACTTTTCAAATGTCAATTGCGTTAACGATGAAGTTGTTTTTTGTACAAAGTCATGGTCTTCGTGAAACGTGACCTGATGCTGCCAAACTCGCAAACATTCAAATAAATATTTTTTACAATTTTGATAAGAAAAAATACAACCAGGACAGCGAAATATACCTTAATTTTCAACGCAGCAACCGCAATATTGGACAAAGGCTCATCCTTGATTAATTGTGGAAAAACTCAGTTAATACCAGAAACATCATCATAAAAAAAGCCTTCAATTGCAACTACAGTACAACCCCGAAAAGTTATTCATAGAACGTATTATCATCAGGATGATATACTTTAGTGCGGTGATAACAAAAATGTTTCCACATGGTCTTCAAGTCAAATTTGCAAAAGAAGGCAAGCGCATACTTCACCAAAAATACGTAATGTTGAACTGGGCGCTGATATCTCACAATATATTGTATTGCTTTTTATACATCTCCTTCTGAGGCAAATTGCATTAGATTTTTTTGTGTATACAAGACAATACTGTTCCATCGTCTTATTTGACGCCTGTTTCGGTTTAATTAAAAACGTTTGTTTTGGCAAGTATATTACCTACCATTTGATGAAAATTTCCTTTTGAGAGATGCTTGTGTTATGCGCGAATATAAAATTTTCTCAAAATTTCACGATATTACTGAGAATACAATCAAAATGTGAATCCTGATGACACAAGTTTTGACTTCCAAATTTTTCCTTGATTCAAACCAGCGATTACAGAAACATTACCCTAATGGCCTAAAGCAATCTGCAGCTTCCCATCCATGTGTCAAAATGTGTAAACCCTGATGCGCGTGCTAAAGCCGTGTGCCCAGATAGCTTCCTTGCAATATATTTACCCCACACAAAGCTCAAATACTTTTGTGTTACCTGGACATCACAGTAGAATAACACATGTACACATTTGCATTATTTCTTCGCAGAACTACAACCTGTTGCCCCAATTACAAGTACGACCACCNCGAAGTTTATTTCAACGCAAGCTTCAGCAGATGCTACAGTTTTGACATCAGGTGAAAACAATATTTTGCAAGCCAAATAATCTCGCGAAAAGCGTACATTGCTTGTTTTGTACGAGCGTCAATGGAAAAGGCAGCATATAAAAGCCAAATTCTTCTTACGTTGTGAAGGCAGTTTAATCTGTTTTGTTTTGATAACCATTAATTTTGCCCTTTTTAATTGCCAATTGCGTTAACGATGAGGTCATTTTTGTACAAAATCATGGTCTTCGTGGAACGTGACCATACACGAGTTGCCAAACCTGAAACATTCAAAGAAACACTTCATGCAAATTTTGATACAATAATCGATGCCAATGGGTAACGAAATACAGTAGAGCTTAATTCCAATGGAGCAAGAACTTCGTTGATCAAAGGCTCATGCTTGATTAATTGTGGGACAAACCCAATTAATACCTGCAAAATCATTTCGGTTCGGCTCAATTACAAATTCAATGCAACCAGATAAACATTAGGTGCAGAGTATTATCCTCAGGTGATATGCATTTAGTGTTGTGATCACAAAAATACCCTCTCATGGCTTTTAAGTCAAAATTCCAAGTAATTACATACTCGCAAGTCACAAAGTTGAACTAATTGCTGATGTCAGGCAAGATGGCTTAGCATTTTCTAAATCCGCTTCACAAGAAACATCATTAGCATCTTTAGCCCATATAGGACAATCGCATTTCACAGAGTTATTTGATGTCTGTTTTGGCTCAATGAAAAACATTTGTTTTGACAAGAATATTATCTGCCAATTGATGAGAATGTTTTTTGACAGATGTTTATGCTATGTGCAAGTAGACAATTGTCTAATTTCACGATGTTGTTGAGAATGCAAACAAAACCTGAATCAACACAAGCAAAATTATTCTGCAGACATCGAGAACATGTGATCTGTTTTCCCAAATTTTCCTTTTTTCAGACTAGTGATTTCAGAATGTTACCCTAATGGCCTAAAGCAATCTGAAACGTCTCATCCATGCGTCAAAATGTAAATCATGATACACTTTCTTGAGCCGTGTGCTTAACCACAAAGAATCCTCCTGATATATTTAATCAAAAAAAGCGCAAATGCCTTTGTGTTACTTGGAAATCACAGTATACTAACACGTACATACGTTCTCATTATTTCTTTGAAGAACTACAACCTGTTGTCCCAATTACAAGTACGACCACCTCGAAATTCATTCCAACGCAAGCTTCAACAGATGCTGCAGTTTTGACATCAGGTGAAAATAATTTTTTGCAATCCAAATAATCTCGTGAAAAGCGTTTATGGCTTGTCTCATATGGGCGTCAATGGTAATGGCAACATATAAAAGCCACATTCTTTTTTCGTTCAGAAGGCAGCATGATCTGTTTTTTTTGATAACCATTATTTTTGACCTTTTCAACTGTGACTTGAGTGGACGATGAGGTTATTTTTGTACAAATCATGGTCTTCGTGAAACGTGATCTGATATTGCCAAAGCAGTAAACCTTCAAATAAATAATTTGTACAATTTTTATAAGAAAAATTACCACCAGGATAGCGAAATACAGCTTTAATTTCAATGCAGCAACCACAGGACTGGACAGAGGCTCATGCTTGATTAATTGCGGAAAAACTCAATTGATACCAGCAAAATAGTCATGAACACGTTCAAGTGCAATTTCATTGCTGCCCCTGCCAATAATAGGCTTGAGGTAATATCTTCAGGATGATGTTCTTCATGTGTAGTGAACACAAAAATATTTCCACATAGCTTCCAAGTCAAAGTTGCAGTAAAGGCAAGCGCGTAACTCCCCGAAAATATAACACGTTGAAATGGTTCTTGATTTCAGGCAGGATGTCGTATTGCTTATTACCTATACGAAATGAGGAAAGTTTCATTAGAATTTTTGTGAATACAAAACTATAGCATTTCATCGACGTATTAGATCAGTGGTTCTCAACCTTTTTACACCAGCGGACCGGCAAAACCCGCAAAAAAATTTGCGGACCGGCAACATACAATTGCAATGAACAGACCAGGTTATCACAATCATTTTGTCAGCCAAATCTACGGTTTCATTTCGAGGATCCTCATATTCAGAACAACAATATAGGCTAATCAATGTCGTAAGATAACTTCTACAAATGTCGACTTGTTGTGTTTTCAGTAATACCTCTTTAGCATTGACATCAACGCTTGTCAAATATAGTTCAAAGTCGTGAATTTCTCCGTATTTCCCTTCTGCACAAAGTTATCC
>JGI24021J15306_10001530_pt1 | contig 22868 bp, 16 predicted proteins | sample Ectturendosymbi1_FD_15306 | JGI IMG/M metagenome (IMG submission 15306) | reverse complement strand
CTAACATTGAAACCGTTGCCAAAAAACATCAAGCACATGTATCTCACTGACAGATTTGTTGCACTCTTGTCATAAAGACGCAAGTACACTAAATTTCCTGGAAACTTAAGCAATACTGTCTTGATTTTACGTTAGGATATAAAAAAATTACAAATTCAAATAAATTTTTTATTCAAATGTTCGAAGTGCGCCAAATCATTTCTGTTTTTTCTAAAATGTGCCTTGAAAGAAAAAAGTTTGGGAACCACTGCTTTAGAGAAACAAGCCACTTTGGCTTTTCACATTTTTGTTTTAATTTTGGCTGATATCCATTAGTCCATGTGACGTCATGTTGCAAGCGATATTATCTTAGACAGGGAAATACCTGACTTCGCGAACCGCAAGATAACTTTGACATCCGCGAATTTCGTTTCCATCAATACCTCTGCATTGCAAATTTTCGTGGCTTGAATAAACGTTTTTGACAACTTCACTCCTTGTTCAGGTAACCTCTAAACACAAACACCGTTGTTGTCCTTGCCCAAAATGGGCAGATGTTGTTTATTCGCTTATGCTGGACTAACTGACAGGTTTAGACGCGCGCGCGAGTTTTTGTACCACTTGGAAAGGCTTCTCAAGCTCATCTGATCAGAAAAAAACAACGTGTTGATTTTAGAAAAAAATTTATATGATAAAGAATAAAACCAATTTTCCAAACAAAAATGTGGGAAGTGCTCTTAACAAATGAACGAAAAAGTAAAGAAAAACCTAAAAATTCCGCCAACAGACGCCATTGGTGGTCGGTTCAAGGTTTAAATCGAACCTAACTTCAAGCTTGTGGTTCTATCGGCAATAAAAGCAAATTAGGTTGAAACATGAAATTTTTCTATTTTCATTGCGATTTTCAGCCACATAAATCAACCTTGCCCGAAATGAGCAAATGCTTTACGACAATTGTTGGGCAATCAGTTTGATGGCGGCACTGCTATTGACTTTCACGTCTCACATACGGCACTCGACCAAGTAATTGGACACATATACAGGCCGGTAACTAGGGGGACAGGGGGGCCGCGAAACCCTCCTAAATATTTTGTCCCCCTGCAAAATGTGTTGGACATAGTTTAAAACCATTGGACATAGCTTAAAATATTTAGGCTCTTCCCAGAATCGCCCCACTGGTGTCCCAAGCTGGTTACGGGCCTGCACATAACGCGTCCAAAAAATCATCTTCTACACAATGTTAACGCTCAAGTGTGCTTTACAACAAATTGCACGCAAATGCTTAACACCTTCTCTGCCGGTCTACGTACATATGAGGATGTCTAATTACATTCCCACAATTGCCTCCTAGAGTACGAACTCCTGTTTTCACAGTAGGGTGCCAGAGATTGCCTCCGGCGAACGCGAACTCGCGTATAGCGGAGTGGGATGCCAGAGGTTGCTCATAGGCAAACTCCAAATCACAAAAATTTCACCGTTGGTATTCATAGCCAAAGTGGCCAGTAAAAGAAATCGTGGCCAAAATAATCAAAACTTTCACCGTTGGTAGACTTGGACAAAAACGCCAATAAAAACCAAAACTTTCACAGTTGGTGGACGTGGACAAAAATGACAATGAAAACCAAAACTTTCACTGTTGGTAGACTTGGACAAATAAAGGCAAGGAAAATGTCAGACGTCCATAGAAAAAGCTTACTTGGCATTTGATTGTCTCAAAGTTCATGTCCTCATTAAAACGATTTGACCTTTCACAACAAGGAGAAAGCCGTTTTGGCTAACACAAAGTTTTAGAAACTTCCATTAGAAAAAGAGAAGTACAACGTCCATCATGTCGTCAATAAAATGCTTTGACCTTTTACCATAAGTGCACGCATGAGGTTCAGGCCCTGGCCCTGTCTGGCTAGCCAAAAGCAATTTCTTTCCTCTGATGGAGAAGGCGTCATACATTCTCCAGCCTGTTGCTCAATCAAAACCACGAGTTGCAGGAGCCATTCGCGCCAAATCGATGTGCATGGTCAGTGCTTGCACTCGAGTGAATTACTCCCCTGCTGACTTCGGTCAAAGGTTGCTGGCGTGGCATACTAGCTCAACTGCATGCACAAAATCCTTTTGCCCGAATTGGTCAAGGTTACCTTAGGAGGAATTTTTGTGTAGGAATTTTGTTACACCTCAGGTAACCATTGGTCATTTTGGGCAAATTGTCGTTCCCCATCGAAAACTACAAAACTTGTGCAGATTTCCACAGGACTGCCCGAAAGAGCGCCTAAAAATGCAGCTACTGAAAGAATCAGCTTTCTATGTGAACGTTGTCTAACTTTAAATTATTTAAGCTGAAGAACCGTTTCCCCAAATTGGGCAGAGGTTACCTGAGCGGAGATTTATTGTCTAAATATATTGCTGCTACATTAGATCATTTGCTGTGTTACATTTTTGCGTAATGGAAGCAATCAGCGGAAATGAGCAGAATCAGTGAGGCCATTATTATGTGCTCTTGCTTGCAGTCATTGCGCCTGCATCTTGAACAACTTTTTGTATGTGCTGGGAGGCCAGAACATGTTTGACGAAAGGGGAACCACCGCAGTCAACACAGTGATCCGTTATGACCCAAGGTAAAAGTCCGAATCTGTATTTTTGAAAAGTTTGTTTGAAAGCACTGAACGCATGATACTTATGGCAAGATGTGACACTTCTTTTCGTTGACACAGTTAATGCTGAGAAAACGATTTGGTCTCACACACAGAGTCTAATCTTCGCAGATGGTGCGGAAGATTCAACTCCACAGTACGTTGAAAACATTTTGAAACGTTGGAAAATCATTACCACACGTTTTACCAATCGTTTTGCCAACTTCAAGGCAAAACTGTGTTGCGCATCTCTTTCTCGTCCTTCGGTTTCCAAGAAAACTTTTGTTTTTGAAAGAATGGTTTGCGCCACTTTCACCCGAGTATTACATTTGCTCTTCAGGTTCAACATCTGGATGAGGATTGCGTCAATGAACGATAGAAGAGCGGGCTTCACTGTCAGCGTCGTTGACAACAGACTCTACGCGCTCGGTAAGTGTCGGTTCTGCAACGGTGGGTTTTCCATCAGCGTGATATTGTTCACCGCTTCGATGTGAGCCTATATCTTGGTTACTGCATGCAGATCTGTTCAATCTTTTACCTTAGATCAATTTCTACCAAGTTTTTGTCTCTGTTTATGGTAATGGATACGTAAATTTCCTTTTTTTGGCGGCACAATTTAGACTATGCTGAAAACAAGCCATTACTGCAGCTTGTAGATCTGAGCACAACGTCCCAGATGAAAGTCGCATGATGCGTTTCATTTCTTTTTGCTTACGTCGTAGATAACTTTCCTGTATTCTTACTTTCGTTGTGAAGGTGGAGTTAACGCAACAGGACGCATGTCGTCAATGGAATGCTATTCGCTCGAAGATGACAGGTGGCGCTATGTAGCCTCGGTCCAGGCCGGGCTCTGCGACCACGCGCAGAGCGTCCACGGCAACTTGATCTACATCAGCGGTGGATTCAAAGAAGGAAAATTCACCAATCAGCTCCTGGCTTACAGCCCTCGGTAAAAGATAAACTGAGTGCATTCCAGTCGTCAAGTTGTGTTGGATTGAAATGTCTCTTATAAAATTCCTCTAATCTGGCCAGTGCCTCCACTTAACTTGTGGGCTGTCACCAACCAGTGGTGGACTTAGGGTTAGGAGGCCCGAGACAAGGCTAAAAAGAGCACCCTCTGATGATGACGTCATCATTTTTCAGCGAACCGTGATAACACCTTTTGATCAGGCCTAGAAAAAGGGATATGCGGGCCACCGTGTTATGCGCTTCTCTATGCTGCATTAGTGCGGCGTTTTTAGCCAATGAACACTGGTAAGGTTTTACAAACACTACACAAAGTTCGCCAAAGATTTACCGCCAAATTTGCCGGGAAAAATAACATCAAACCTAACCTCTATGCTAAATTTTAACACTAAAACTAGCTCTATCCCCGTGCTCTAACCATAACCCCTAAACAAAGAACAAAACAGGTCTATGTTTGAACACGACTAAACTTTTGGAATTTCATATCCGCTCCATATGCTTTTAAAGCTGAGGCTCCTTTTTCACAGTCGTCAACACTACCGGCATACTGTGAGAAGGTTAATTCTCTGACAGTGAAAAAAGTTATCATTTGGTATAAATTTTTGCTCTTACTTGATAGAGTCTTTCAGAATTTTTTTGAACATTTTAAAAGGTATTGAAGTTGGTTTGAACCGTTTCCTTATTCTCACATTAGAGATGCTGGTCGGGGTCTTGTGAAACCAGAATAAGTTACTTACACATTACAAAGGCGTTTGGGGGCCCCTTTGAAAGGAGAGTGTCTACACATTGCAGTTGCTGTTAGGGGCCCTTTTGAAAGTAGAGAACTTTCACATTACAGTTGCTGTTGGAGGTCTCTTTCAAAGCAAAAGACTTATACATTACAGTTGCTCTGGGCCTCTTTGAAAGCCTGGTACTTACACATTGAAGTTGCTATTGGGGGTCCCTTTGAAAGGAGAGTACTTACGTATTCTGTTGGGCGCCGTTTTGAAAACAGAGTACCTGCTTATTACAGTTGTTGTTGGGGACCCCATTGGAAGCAGAGTAGGCTACTTACACACTACAGTTGCTGTTGGAGGACCTTTTGAAGGCAAAGTAATGAATTATGATGTGGTTCGGAAAATATTATTTGAGCGAATAATAAGTTTTTCACCAAAAATGAGGAATATTTACGCACGTAACACCAGGGGGTAACCTTAGAAAGGACGGCCCGAGACAAGTGCCTCGCTCGCCTCCCCTTAAACACACCACTGCTACCAACCAACCCTCCAAAAAGACACTATAGAACTTATTGGCTTGGCTTTTTCTGCAGTGTGAGTCCTGTACAGTTGACTTTCAGTGAGTAGATCAAAAAACCAAAGCGAAATAGATTGATTTCTTTCAAGTGGTAGTTTAACACGGTCGGTGCATTAAACATTTTTTTTTGAAGGTGGATTTTAGTTACTTTCTTAGTTTTTCGCTTTAAATTTGTTTCTACTCGATCGTGTTTCTTTACGAAGAATAGAAACTCTAAGCAAAAAGATTTTTTCAAGCTTACTTCAGGACAACTTCCAGATAACTTAGTGGGTATTGGCGTCATGCAGGCACGACACATGGCACGAACGCACACCCATGCATTTCGCGCGTGGTTGGCATGCAATGGTGGATTTCGGCGACAGCATCTTCGTTACCGGAGGCAACGCTGGTCTGAATAAGCGCGTCGATATACATGGTCAGTGAAAACATAAGTTTTTTTTCAGTATCAAACACTACTTCTAGCATAGGGCCGTTTGATGTACTGTATGGTTTGTGAACAGTGGTGAAACGATCTTTGGTGGTTTTACTGCTAATTACTGTTGGTATTTTGTTAGTTAGATCTGCCCTAAAAGTACGAGAAAAGATTTACTTTTTTGGTATTTTTACTTTTAGTATCTCCAAAACCATGGACGCCGTTGAAAAATACATTTAACACGGCTTATGGCCTAATTTTCTAACATGTTGTTGGAAACATGCTTTCCGGTTTGATCACATGTTTACTCAATGCCTAACGCGCTCTAACTGAACTAAAAAAAGTAACTGACCAAATGCAGCCTGAGAAAAAATGCATCAAATTTAGAAATTAAGCCTGTTTTGGATTGGGAGCAACCACAGAATGAAGCGTTAACATAATTGCAAAGGGTATACATTATCGTTGCTTGGTTTGTACTTATAGAGTGAACGCATATCTGTCATTCAATGATTGGATCTCGAACATTCTACTCCTATCAAATACGAGTTATCCATGGACTATATATTTTCACACTTGCTGATGTAGTTCGTCGAACGAGAAACTAAATATTTCGTACATTATTATAAAAACAATGTCAGAATCATGGGCGTCGGAAGGGGGAGAAGGGGGCTATGGCCCCCCTGGATTTTGAAAATTTCAGCAAAAAAGGTTATTTTCTTAGTTTCGAGAGGTAAAAACCGAGTTTTTCCACTTTTAGCCCCCTACAAAAATTTTGAAAAAATCTTCCAATGGCCCCCCTGGAAAAAATCCTTCCGACGCCCATGGTCAGAATGCTCAAATTCCACGTCTTGATTTTGTGACATCGCACTGACAGTTTCAAACACAACATCGGGAAAAGTATGAGCTGATTGTACAACAAACATAATCATTCACTTGCAGAAACGGAAATCTACAACGCTATGACTGACCAGTGGACACTAGTGGCGCCCTTGCCGTTACCTCATAGCGAAGGAGGCAGTGCCTGTTACGACGGGAAGCTATTTGTGGTAAGAACATCTGGCAACAGATCTGCGCGTGTGAACAGCAGAGCGTAGACGTACTCTGTGTAGAACGTTTTCCCTATACGTGAAAAAGTTCAAGAATTAGTTTTAGTATGCCTTAGTGCAGATTCGGTTCTGCAATTAGAGAATCGGTTGAATCATTACATTTTCTTGCTGACCAAAGACGTCTTTCATCTTGACAGATAAAAACGGAGCGTACTGAGTGAAATATGAATTAAAACGGAGTCGTATTTCCCACAAATGCATGTTTGATTTTCATTTCTCTTAAATGGTAAATCTCATTTTTTTCTTGAAAAGTCGCCACGTTACCTTTATATCGCTGTTGAAAATGAGTTTGCCATATCTAGGTCGGAGGCTACAGCTGGGCGCAGCAAAAATGTCTTAGCAACATTCAATGCTACGATCCATCCAAAGACATGTGGGACAGTCCCGGTAAGTCAGAGCAACATTTGATAAAATGAAAAAGACACCGTTGAATAGCTGTCATGAACTTAGCCACTTTTGATTGTTTGCCGGTTTTTCACTATTCCCTAATTTTGAACACGCTTCGTGCTGCCAATGATACAAACACCTTGAAAGGTGTCATGCTAGCATAAAGTTTAAAAAGTTGTAAAATGTTACGTAAAAGTAAGTTTCAGAAAAAAACTGTATATGAAACCGAGATTAAGAATTCCTGTATTGCAAAGCGATACTTTTCTTACCTGTGGCAGGAAATCTCCCAATCGAATTGTCTGGAGTCCGACTTGCAAACCTGACCATTCCCTATTCAGTTTCTCCTCGAAGCGGATTGGCTGCTGCAAGTCACGTGCCGTTGTCTTGGCCTCCGCGACAAACGCAAAGTCGATTCATGGAGCAGGTAGACAAGCCACTTTGATTTGCTGTCTGAATTTTCTTTTTATCTGCAGCCAGTTTCACAGCACATGCAAACTGAAAGTTGTCACACTTGCAAACTCAAGTCAGCGTTGAAGGTTAGCGGCAAAAACGCAATAACACAATGCCAGTTGTTTATACCACTGGGCTTTCTTGCAATGTCCGAATATACAAATGTCCTTACTCTCGTAATTGCCAGCCAAGCAATGTTGTCGAATATTTGTTTACATGTTATTAGAAGAGCAACCGTCTTTGGTAGTTCAAGGCTTGAAATACGCGACACCCCACAGCAGTAAAAAACAAATTTGTCCTCAGAGCCCAACAGCAAGTTGACACGACTCAGCGCTAGAACGATGAAAGTTTGGATTTCATTGAATGTTGCTTTTTTTCGATTAAACGCTTGTGGTTTCCCACACAAAAAAAAAACATTATTCAAACATTTCTGGCGTAATTTTTGCGCTACCTTTACACCCTGCCGCCATGAGGACCGACGCTTCACTCGCGAACTCATAAAACCGGTAATGCACGAACCCTCGATCTGCCTCTCACCTTACCTGAAGACGTAAACTGTTTGCGACGTCACAGAATTTCTATTTCACGACGCAAACTTAAAGTTTGTTGCTGACACGTTCAGGATCCCCGAATGATGGTCGGTAATTCCTTGTTCAACAGCGCCGCTCCTCCACAGTTCATGCCGGGATATGTCGATCCGTTCGCCATGGGAGATATGCGCGAAGCGGTGGATGCCTACGCTCAGCCTAGCAAGTAAAAATCTGTGGTGATTTACTGTAAGGATTTTGGCGCTGTACGCGTGCGCAAGCAGGTCGCACCACAATCATCTCATGACCACGCATGTCCTAAAGATGACGTGCAAAAGACTGTCTCGTGAAGCAATGTTTTTGAAACGTTCGTAACACTTTCATGTCAACTGGTAAAATTGTTATTCTCGGATGACTGCGTAAGCAACAGGTGGTTTGATGTTATTTTTGGATGCAATACGTATGGGCACAAAACAAACTGTGAAATCCTTTGCGCGATGAAATTTTCTTCCGTCGAGCTGCATCAAATTTTTGTTGTAGTCATCATTTCGAAACGAATGATGGCCGAATCTTTCCAACGGCGCGTAATCTGTTTACAATCGTTCTTTCGGTCAACGTCACCATATTAGTAAAAATTGCCAATGCCCCGTTAGCACAAAGCTTGAAAGTGCACTGTCAAGCAAAGAGTGAAGGTGCACACTATTGCTCAGAAACAGCATTGCAGCTCGATATTACTTTCAATTTTTCACTCTTCGTTTAAAGGTTCGCGCCCCCCCTGACGTTTGGACGCTCGGACGCATCAAGGTACCCTGGTCAAAAAGAGTTCCGAACACCTGTCGTTCGAGATCTGCCAATGGAATCAGCCAAGGAATACCGGATGGAGAGTCAGGATAGTGGAAGTGTTTATAGGTGAGAAAAAATGCAACAGCAACTGTAACAAAGGTCACGTCACTCCATTGGTTATTTTTTAGTGTTGAGAGACTGTTGGTGCTGGTTGCAAATCTTTGTGCGTCGTGCTCCTGTTGCCCCAAATTTTCTTTCAAGTTCTCAGCGCCTGCTATCGTTTCTGGTGTGCCAAACATGGTCACTGGATAGAGTAAGTTACTAAAATCAATGGCAGTAAAATTGATCGAGAGCTTGTAACTCTCTGCAAATTTCAATGAAGGTTAGTCGACGATGCCAGCAGTTGCACTACGTCACTTACAACGCCTCGTCCTATGGTTGCTACTGACAGGTTATAGTTGTTTGGATGCAAGCAGCCACCTTTCAGTCTTAGGAAAGATTTAGAAAATTGTGATCGATGAAAAAAATGTGCTGCAAGGACTTTATCTACAACACGGCGAGACAGGCGTACTGTGAAAACGTACTGATATGTTGGCATTAAATTCACGCATTGCGTGTGATGATTTGCACTTTGGTTCCATAGTTTTTTTCCGAATGTGAAATCCGGTTATTTTCATTTACATTCGACAGCTTTTTTCGTATGAGAAACAGACTTGGATTCATCCAGGTTTCATTATTTCAAATAATTACGATAGTCGGTTCACTAAAACTCCAATGCATTCAGAACCGAAGGTTTCGCGAGCTTTCAGTGCGTCCCACCTGTCTGTAATTATCCATATGGAAATGCTCTCTGCTGCTTTTTAAGATTTTAGCAGTTCTGCCAGAGTATACGTTGTTCAGAGGCAGTATTGGAAATTGAATGACTTTTTCCTGGTTCACTGTCACCCTTCTGCTTGTACAAATCACCCTTCTGCTTGACCTAAAATATATACATCCAATTTTTAAAGTCGGGTTTACAGACGAGAAATCAAAACCAGCGAACTTTTTCCTAAAAATTCGCGACGTTTTAACGCCTGATAGGAAAACCTGAAAACATTGATGACTAGCTCCGAGCCACTGCGCTCTTCTTACGCAGCCGCCCACGCAGTGCGATGATAGCCGATGACGCAAGTTCCGTGAGCTCTCGTGCCCAGAGCGTTTATTCAAAGGACCTGGAGACAGATATGTCCGAAGCTACTGCATCCACTACCGGAACGAAGAAGTTCTTGCCAATGAGCATGAGCTCTCAAGATCCAAACCAGCAACGGACGACGATTGACGCACCAGCAGCATCCGGACTATTTAGGTCAGTAAATGCTTCGTGCACGCGCGGACTGCTGGATGTTTTCAATTAAGAAGGGACGCTTTGGACTTTCGCATCCGTTTATTCTGCCACCTTGTTTTAACTAATTAAAGCCGGACTGTCAACGATGCCCGAAATGCCTGAGAAATGCTCAGAGTTGGTAGATGCTTCGTGTAAGTGTATAATTTTCAAAAGGTGTAATTGATTGTAGATGTAACTTGCGTGGTCTTTTCTTACAACTGGTATACCGCTGGTACAAAGAACGACTTGTGGAAATTAAATTCAATCGTTCCAGGTTAGGGAGCAAAAATAACATTTTCTTTCATATTTTGGTCGACAGTGAAGAAACAGAACCGAAATCAAGACTGACTTCATCAACTTCGTTGCCCAAAGGTGAAAACGGTGGGGATAACGACGAGAATATCCGCGCTTACCGTTGACATCCCAAGCAAGACCGCCATTGCCTGCAATTCTTTTAAAATTGTACACTTTATATCCTTGGTTTCAACAAACATTTATAATTAAAACTCAGCAACATAACAAGTTCAAGATTTTTTCCGTTGCGTGACTTTTGGACTGAGCCTATTTCAAAACCAGTCTACAAAACGTGAATTTAGTCTGTCCTAAGCACAAATGCAATCACAGTAAATGCTTTCCTCGGTTTGAAACGCTTCATTAACCAGAGGTGATAACTTATATCATCAGTTGATCATTTGTAGAACTGCGTTGATCGGATTACGACTGCGTGCCTCAACTATACACATATTTGTCCCCTGCTGTTCACTGACAAGTTAATCACCTCATCAAATCTGGCGCGTAGTAAGTGTCTTCTAGATACAGTGGAGCGCTTTCCAAAACCTTGACAAGATTCAGAGGCGAAACAAATAGTTTTCCAAATGACTTCGTTTTAATATCAAGCACTTAGCCTCTGTAAAACGAAGCAGTTTGATAAAATTCTGAGGAAGAAGACTTTCTCAAGTCTGAACTTCCACCATTTTTGCCCAGATGGAGACCAAAGCCTCTTCTCTGTGGCTTTTCTTTTTGCAGCACTAAAGTATACGTCACAAGGAGCAGAACTGTCAGAAGTTCCGTATAGCTTGATGCCGATTGCTTTTATGTCAAAAATTGTTGCTTTTAATGTTAACAAGTATTTTTTGTTTGACGCACAGCACCGTTTACCGAAATAAGATCAATTTTTGTGAATAGAAGTAGGGCATTCAAGGAATCTGTCTGCCATGCTGTGCTTCATAACTCATTTTTGTAAGTTATACGTGCACTTTGTTGTACTATTTGTATATAGACGCAAGCAAAACAACAATCAGTGGCTTCTTTCACTAGTTAGCGCTGCTCTGAAATGCGTAATTTGCTCTGAAAGATGTTGTGGGCATTAAAAAAATTCCCCCAATTCGCTCTCGAAAATTGGCTCAGAGCAAGGCTTGTTTGCTCTTCGATCTTTGTTCACTTTGATTCTGTTATTCTGTTGCTTGGCAAGCGGTGCCTTGAGCCAAGAACATTCAATTGTGACTGGCGCTTATTTTCAGCGATTGTTTTGGATTTTGCCGCCTTATTAGAAGTTCTGCCAGGGACGCCGGAGAACGGGGGCATGACCGGTGCATTGCCCCCTGACCTTTCACAAGCGGACAACGGGGGCAGAGGTGCCTTTCCACAGCAGTGTCATCAGTTGTTTTATGGTTTATCAAGATCGACATGAAACAAATTTATTGCAGCTTTTTGTCGCACCCAGAAAATTCAGAATGGTTTTCTATAGCCTAATTTGTGCTATTGTTTTTTTTGTTAACAATGTTGCTAAACAGAAGCAAACATAATTGTTTTATAAGTTTCCATTGCCCTCAACTCTTTTACTGCCCTCCCTAGCTCTACCGCTGCTCCAGGGTCCCTGAGTTCTGCATTGTCCGCGCAGTAGCAACATACGTTCAGGATCTGTTGTTTCTCTATTCTTGTTGTGTTTGACATTTTAACGAAGTGCGTCTTGCTCGTAAGCCTGAGCATCTGATTTTAAGTCTGTCCGTACTCTCATGTTTTTCGACGGGTTGCAACAAGCGGACATATTTTCTGCAGTTTATCATCCCTTTTTTGTTTCCTTGCTGCATAATCGAACTGCATTTATCGGTTGAAAAAATACGGATTCATGAAAGTAGTTTGTAAAAATTTTAACTAAACGCCCTCGTGCTCTCCGCTTGATACTTTATAGCAGTCATTCAGACCATGTTATGCGACTGACTGTCGTAACCTCTCCGGTGGCGTTGCGTTGAATGTGCGATTCACCACGAACGGGATGTGCCCGAGAATAACACTCATATATACGTGGCACGAACAAGCAATAATAGAGTGATCATGGCATGTGATCTTTACTGTTACTTGCTGCCACAGTGTGAAGCTTTGCGCACTTGCCGCTCGGGCTTTCCAATCGCAACACGGCGCTGAGCTTCGTTTGTGGCACAACCCGATCAGGTATTTTAAGATTTGGAAGGTGTACGAACAGAATTGTGAGCACAACAGGCACAGAAAGTGAATGTGGGGTTTACACCTTCAGACTTTATGATATAAAATGAGTATCTGGTTTCATCTGCAAAGAGACCTAATGACAGTCTGAAACGTTCATCCTGATCAGTGATTGGAGATAAGGATAAATAAGAAGGCGCTTGGACTTTCGGCCTCAGCAGTGAACATGAAACAAAAACAAAGAGAAGCCTCCGAAAAAGCTTTTTCATCCAATACTTCACACAAACGATATTACCTTGTACCACGATAGCTTTGATTAAAAACGCAATCTTCAATTCTAACAGGCTTCAAAAGAAACATTGAATACTCTTTGTAGGCAGTTGGGCAAGCCGCATGAAAAAGTAATGAAACTCAAGGATGTTTTAATGTAAATCAGAAAAAATTAATTTTTGTCCAAGGCTCTTTACCAAACACGATTAGTAATAGTAGAAACATGAGACCAACAATCTCAAACACACAAGAATTGATTTGCTGCCTTTACGCTATTTTGCCTCGAATACGTTGCAGGTGGAATAAGGTATTAGGTCATTGTACGTCCAGCCCATGTTGAATATGCTCAGTTAGGCGTTATTTTAATTGTCCTTTCGACGAGAAACGCGTTCCTTGAAGTTCGTAACGTGAACACTTGGCACAGTTCTTGTCGCACCTCACTGTAAATATGTTCTGGAAGAACAGAACCCACTTGCATTATTCATGGACATGTTTTCAGCGCACTCGGCAACGTGCAGCACGAAAGAAATTATAAACGGAGCATCCTCATATCCGGTTCGGATGCCTTGATACAAAACCACCCCACATTGGACAGATCTCTTTAAAATATGCATCAGCTGACGTATGAAGTTAGGCCACAGCGGAAACGCATCAGGCATCTGAGTCTGCAAAAATGATTAAATTGCAGACAGGAACAACAGAACGTGACTTGGAAACTTATATTTGAGATTGGGATGATTTTAATCCTATTATAAAGGTTGTTTGCAAGACCTGCAGGAGATGAACATGTTGGAGTATAGCTTACGTCACTGACATGCCACAGCAAGCCGAACTTTTCAAATGTTTTTTTTCCGCCAAACCGCCTGGAAATCGCCTTAGATCACTGGTTCTCAACGTGGTGTTAAAGTGAAATTGCAGGTGGTCCACAGGGAGTTCCATAATGAGTAATAAAGCTTATGCAATACAGTGTCGACTAGCTGTTTATGATGTGTCAAAGTAGCAAAGCGGTCCATCGGATATTTTTTTAAAAAGATGATGGCCCGTGCCCCAAAAAGGTTGAGAACCACTGCTTTAAACCGTTGAAAAAACACAGCGGTATATGGTTGATGATTTATAAGCCAGCGCAAAGAACTGACATTCGCCAATTTTTTGAGTCGAAAGAACTTATTTTACCGCAATGATGGATTTTCGTTAATTTTGTTTGTTTGACAAACGTAAATTTTTGTAGCTTCGAAAAATGTCATAAGATCCAAGCTCAGAGCAAATCGAATTTTCGCCAACAGAATATATCGATTTTGTTTAATACTTCATTCTTTACGTTTGAAATTGTTCGCAAAACAGGAAAAAAGAGTAGCTTTGCGAATTACGAATGCCAAATGATGCTTTTCTGATGAAGGTAGCTAATATAGTGTTTTTATTTTACCAGCAGTAATTAATGTTTACCTAGAAAGGGTTGCAGTTAAAACAATCCGATTATGAACTACAAAATCGGTGGTTTTTCTACTATTCTACATGTTAGTTATTCAATTATTCCGCATCTGAAAAATACCATTTACGGATTAATTTAAACCAAGATAAAGAATTTGAACATTTTTCAAAAAATTAACTTGATTTTAGGTCGTGTGGGATTTTGTTGTATGCACCACAATAAAATAAAATTTAGCAGACGCAACGTTTTGCTGCTGTAACAACGTTGCCATTCGATAAACCACCATTTTCTCTTTCAATTGTTTTTTTTAGTATTGCACTGAGTGTAGAAAAAGTCAGCGAGACATGATCACATTTTGAGTAAGCAAGTCTGTTTTCAGAGATTTTCCACGAGTAGCTCGCTGACACACTTTTTTTTAAATACAAAAGTTCAGTGCTGGTTCTTTCTCAACAAGGTACTACTGTTATTTTTTACTTTGCTTCATTGAACAATAACGAAAGATATCAGCTGCAAAGAAAAAATGATGCCGGCGAGGATTTTCCTTTTCATTGCAGCAGGAACATTTACTGGTAAATCATGTTACATGTATAACAAAGATTACTGTTTTGCTGATTGTTTGGTTTCAATCACTGGCATACACTTAAATTCCCTTTTTGACAGAACTGCTAAAATTTCCACCCCCTCGCAGTCGCAAAACGCTGTGAACTTTTCCATCAAAGGTTAAATATAAAACGTTTCGGGTTGCTTTGACGCATTCAAATCGTGGAGCTCAAGACGGTCCAATGTCCTCAAATTCTTTATACATATCTTATCGTTGCTTTATTGGCAAGCTTGTCCAAGGGAATGGCATTCCCATGGGGATCCTATGGAATTTGCCCCCTTGGGATGGGGCAGTGGACTTGGAATTTGTCCCATGTTCCACCGTTAGGAATTTTAAGGTCAAATAGCAGGAATTTTCCGAAGTTGATTGCCATTATCATATGTTCACAACACTAAACACTGGACGTACAGACTTAGTGCCACGATGTGGGGATGCAGGGCCCCGAAAACAAAGTTTTTGCTTCCTTTTCAAGGTGACAACTAAACAAACATTCATCCGATTTTCGATTGCCCTTCACACTGAGGGGTTTCTGGCACCTTAGCCACTGCTCTGCAGAGACTAGAAATTATACACACATGATATATAAGCACGTTAGTGCTTCGTATTACAAGTTTCGTGGGAATCCCCATGGGATGGGAAAGTTGCTATGGGATAAGACAGAAAAAAGTAGCACATGGACAAACCTGTAAATTGACCAAGGAAAGTAAGCACATAAACAATAATGCATTTCAGCATAAATCCACACGAAGACATTTTTTTAAATAACAAGACCTAAAAATTTGTACGAAAGTGTGGGCGTTTTTTTCACCATTCTGTGACTTGCTGGTAGTGGCCGGTATTCCAAAACGTTTTCATTTTACTCGAACAGGGTTGTTAGGTTTGATGTTGATTCCCAAAAACACTCAAACTATCGTCGTCAAGGACTCTACCTTCGCTTGTTTTCAGTGAATGCAGATTGCACAGAAAAAGCTCTGATTGAGGATATTCTTCGAAATTATTCGGTTCTCGAACGGCCAACCAGACATCACAATGAAACCCTACCTGTCTACGTAAAGTTTACCTTGCAGCAGATAGTTGATGTGGTAAGTTGATTTAGTCACCTAGTTCTTGCCTTGTATAGTTGTTACTTTTTCCACGTTTGCCTTCACGTTTTTGTGAGCATGGCTGCTTTGCTAGTACCGTCGCGGTCTTAAGGCGTCATGAGAAATAAACTGAATGGCATTGGTTGCTTTTTTCAAGACATTCAAAATGTCGTTACGTCTGCTTTTGTTTTAAGAATGTCGTATTAACTTTGAATGAACCTTACTTATAAATGGTCGCGCTGAGAGGTCCGCCAGACTAGACCCTTTGAACTTGTTGGAACGGCTGGCAGGACGGTAGTTTAACGTTAGGGTGAAAGAAGTTCAGTGTAAAGGCGGCAATCCTTAAAACAAATCGAGGTTAAGATTTCAACGAGATATGCCAGCGACCTTCACTCTTCGATTAGTTTCGGACAGTTCTGAGAATCTGAAACTGCACCAAGTCTCGGGCATAGTTTTATTTCAGGAGTGAACAACACGGGTGAAGTGCCTTCGACGAGGCACGCCAAAGGTTCGAAATGACAAGCGAGCGATTAGGGGATTTTTCTATTTGGCGCTAATCACAATATGTAGTATTGATATCGTAATAATTTACATCGGCAAATGTGCGGTTGGCTGCTGCCTGAACCTAGTATTAAAGTAAGTGCGAAGCTTACTGCAGTGTTGCTAGCTGATTTGACGACGTTTTACTTGACGACTAGGACGTTTGATTTGCAATGCCAGCAATTATTTGGGCATGGGTTGGCACCAGACTAGTTATACGGAAAACTTTGGCACGGGTGTGCGTTCCAGTTGGACACCCTTGTTGCATTTCAAAGATATGAAAATCCGGCTGGGAGCGGGAGGTTACTCACCTGCAAATGAAGTCTTCCCACCGCACTCCATCCCTCCCATTGCTTGAGCGTTTCGGCGCATTAAGTCATTAATCAGTTTCCTGCTAGTAACGAACAATTTGTTCAAGTTCAAGATTTACCCTGAACTTTTTGCAAATTAATGTGACGTGACTAATTCTATTACCAAAACAATATTAAGAAGTACATTTTTCACGAAGCATGCATGAGAGAAACGAATAAAATATTGTGAAAAAGCAATCAAAAACTAAAAAAGAAACATAAACTAACAAATATTTGGGCGCTTGTGTGTGAAAATCGTTTTCGTTTTTTTCAATCCATGGTCAAATTGATGAAACATTTTATCCAAGCTCTCCTCCGTGCGACGACGTTGGATTACCGCAAAAGACTGGGCGGTGCTGTGGATGGCGAAATGTTGTTGGATAACAAGTGTCCCATAGAGCAACTGCAGTTTTGCAACTTTTTTTGCATTTCTAATGTTTGGGGAAAATACTAAGGCAGCTATGTCCAACCCGCGGCCCACGGGCTGCATGCGGCCCGATCAAAGGTTTTATGCGGCCCAGTTTAGGTTTTCTCTGTAGAAAAATATCCTATCTGCTGACAACCTGTCCTTATTTTGATAATGTTGAATTTGACCTTTTTGATACAGGTGATCTTCAGTGCCCCCTTATTACGTCTGTTACCATTGCAGTTAGGATTCGAACGCTTTCAGTACATTAGCTGAAGCTAAGTTTAGTTTCCTAAAACCAAGGTAAGCCATTCAGCGTGCGGCCCTCCGTAATATGTCATTCAATGTGCGGCCCTGGTAAGACAGCGACATAATTTTTGGCTCAGTAAGCCATTTAGATTGGACATAGCTGTACTAAGGAAAAAGAGAAGGATATTGAGCAGAGTTTTTATATATATGCAGTAGCTGAATGCACCTGGTTACCAGCATCACTAAGTTTTTATAAATTTACTAGCATTGCTAAGTTTTTCATAAATGACACACGCTCTACTTTCCTTCTTTCCCACTTGTAGTTTTTTGGAATTGCCCAATGTTGTTATTTTAAGATAATTTTCACCTGCACAACTATCTCGCTGTGACGAAAACAGTGAATATCTTTAAATGTCGTATGTATTTTTCACAAATGCAGTTTTCTTCTCCGCGTGAAAAGCGTTTTTCCTACGAAAGTTTTGAAACATTTTTCTATCTGTGAAAACTTTTTTCTTTTTCCAGTATTTGAAAACGTTTTTCTTTCAAGCACGAGAGAAATCAGATCTTGACAACCAACGGTTGGCTGGATCTGAAGTGGAACGACTATCACTGGAAGTGGAACAAAACCAAATATGGAAACCTAACCAGAACAAGGATTCCCTACGAGCAGTGAGTAATTTTTAAAATATCCTTTTGTTGTTTTTTTAAACGCATTTAGGCAGTGCAAAGCCAATCTCGTGTAGTGGCAAAATCTGTTGATTTCTGCGGCTTGACACCAAACATCGGTTTTCTGCTTCAACTCAAGGAAAGCTTAGTCCTTATTAAAAAAAACTTGAACTACGCCAAATCCAACACTGGTTTTTACCATCCTAGCTACTGTGTTTGAACCTTAGAGCAACAAAACAGTTACAACAGTGGTTTTGAACGTACATTGGAAGCTGCATTTGTTCGCAATTTTTTAAAATCCAGTAACAAAGAGGCAAAAAATATCACCGCAAAAACTATTTTTTTGTTTCTTTTTAAAGCAGATTATTTGAAACCTGATTAACCTCAAGAGCAACAGCTGCAGTTGCTCGTCACGCAAAAACAATGTCACGAATTGTTTCAAACCAAATTTTCTGGCTTCTTGGATTCAGGTACAGAGTGTTTATTTAGATGATTATCTAATTGCTTTTTCTGGAGAAGTGAACCACACTTAAATTAAATCGGATGGCCCTTGCATTCAGTAACTGTTGCGTTTGTCTGTCTTGTTTTTAATGGTTACCAAACCAAATGCACGCTCCAGTATTTTGAACGCCGTAGGCCATTCTGTCCGTTTAATACAGGTCTTACACTGTATGAAAAGCTTGCACGTGCAGGCAATGTCTTTCTTTGGTCTTTTCACTAACTCTGCAGCCAATAGATGAACCACAATTTTCACACATGTTTTTCTCAAACGTCCATTTTCTGCTAGCTCACTGCCACAAAAAAGCAAAGCCAATCGATTTCATAAACGTCTTAGCTGTTACAGCACCTGAGCCTGTTTTCTGTGACGGTTAAATTGCGTTGTCAAAAAAATAGTTTCGTGAATCTTTCTCAAAAGACTCAAAAGTGTAGCATTAGCAGTCTTTCGCCACACGCATCAATTAAAACGTTCATCAATTAAAACGATAAAAACATCGGTGTCAAATTATAAAATTTTAGAAAGACTTGCACACTTTACTCTGTCAAAAAGATAAGAATTGCTAAAACCTGACGCAATGTCATTCGATTTTCTTTCGTAAAATTTATCCGACTTCCTTGTCTGTTGTCGTTCTCGCCTTAGTTGTGTTGGTCTTTGTTGCTTTTGAATTGTAGCAAACGACATATCGGCCCAACAGCAAAATGCGAAACAAATAATTTTTTTCAGCATTTGGAAGCCTGACATTCTCCTTTACAACAACGCCGACAATAACTTCGATTCCACAACTCACACGTCCGTTGTGATCGACAACAATGGAAACTGTCTCTACGTTCCACCAGGTTTCTGAGTTGTCGTGAAACGTTGTGAGGTTTACGTGTATTGAGCGTCAGAAACGTGTACCTCGATCCATCGCCACGCATTTCCACATTGCAGCTTCGTCTCCATGCAGCAAATGTTTCTCTTCTACTTTGTGTTAAATTTGCATGTTAAAAGAAACTTTTCTTGGCCGCCAAGTGGGTATTTAAGTTCGTCGGTTCTCGAACATCCGATTCATGAAAATCACGCCGAGTTTGTCAAAAGCAACAAACTGCTGCGTCAACACTTCACAGGCATCTTCAAGTCGACTTGCAAGATTGACGTCAGCAACTTCCCCTTCGATGAGCAGCGATGCACGTTGAAGTTCGGCGTGTGGTCCTACAACGGCAACCAGGTTAACGCTGAAGTGAACCTGTTTCATGACCAGCCAATAAACGTTCTTCGCTGGTAACAACAGACTGCGCAACCGCTGAAAGTTTTCAAAAAACGTTCGTTTGCCTTAAACGTGTAATAAAAAATGTTGCTTTGCCTAAAATAAACATTTTACTCTCGTGGGCGATTTATAGCTTGACTACTACTTGGTTTTCTCCCACGAAAGGGTCAAAAGACGTCACAAGATCTCAGAGTCGAACTATTCTCTCTTTTTTGCGCACTCCTGGTGTGCTGACGTCATGCCATTTTCTCGCTGGAAAGAGAGGCGCGCGCCCGAAACTTCAAAGCAGAATATAAGTTAAAGCGATTGATAACAGCCGAAGCGAAGGCATTGGTGGCAACGGACAGTCTACGATGCAGTTTAACAGCTTTTCTTAATCTTCACCAGGCTAAAGAAGCCGACATACTTTCTTCACCCCTTCGTCTAGGCAGTGTTTCACCTTTGATATTATCTGATTACAATTTATAACAAAGTTGACCACGCCGACGAGCAAGTTGGCCGTACTGTTTTCATTCATATTGCGCCATCCAGCTGGGCAAAGTTTCGCGAAATGATCCGAAGCAATCCGATTTGTGCGGTCCGAAGCAATCCGATTTGCGTGATTCGAAATTATTATCCTTGTCAGAAGTTCACCGATCGAGTTTCCAGCATCCTTTTGAATTATAGTTCACATTTTACTTCGACAGGTCGATCTGCGGCTTCAACCAGGCGGTGGAACGGACGCGACGGAATATATCGAGAGTGGGGAGTGGAGATTGCTGGATGTAATTGCAAAACGGAACGTCCACAAGTAAAATTTTTAACCAGCCCGACTTTTGCATAACCTTTCATGTCAAAAGTCGGATACTGTCCGTAAATTAAAGTAAATGCAAACACTGTAGGTAGTGATGTATTTAACGCAGAATGGTCAGCGTCTCTCCTCGGATCCCTTTGTGTGATAAAAAAAGTTTACGTTTAGGTAAAGGCACTGCAAAAAAAGTTATCTTGTCTGGTTCATTCAATAGACTACTTGCGGTAAACTATTAGCGTCCGCAAACACTTAGTTTCGGACTCCGTGGAGGTCCTAGCATCTTACACCGAGAGTTGTGGTGCAAGAGTATTATCTTACATCATTAATAATTCCTGTTTACGCAACAGCGTTGTAGCCCGCAACTTCAAACTTGCGTTCTCTTTCAGCCTGTGCTTTCATTCGTTTTCAGCTTATCGTCCACGTTTGTTTACGTACAATTCGGACGTGTTGCTAAGCCTGGCAATTACTTACAAGAGCAATTCATGCATTATGTACGGCGACGAGGGGTCGGAGATTAGGATGACTGTTGGGCAAAAGACTTTCATCGCCGGGCTAGCTGACTGCTTGATTGCTTTTGACTATAGTTCAATCCAGAACTGTCGCCGGAAAGTCTTCAATAGGGGGCTTTACGTTTGTGCAGGAGGCCTTGCCATTCTAAAAATTAACAAAAACTCCACTGATTTATAGTGTTTTACATTTCAATTTGGGGGTCTTGGAGCTTTATTTTGGGGCTAAGCTCACCACGTGGCGACGGGGCAGACTCAATCTCTGCCAGCGCCTTGACTCGCCAAGGAACCAGCCAAGACCTTATAAATCTCATTGTCTTTACAACACCACTATTATAGCTTGTCGAGCTCAGGAACCAGAAGTGAAATTAAACTAGGCGTGCACTGACAACTTACTGCTCTAAATCCACTCAGTCATGTTATTCTTATCGCACTCGTGTGATTAAATGCCTGCGAGCAGTGCCCGCAATCATTTTGTTCGACATTCTACGCATGCATTTCTACCTTAAAAGTTTGATGCAGCTGCGTTACTTCTGAGGTCCAAAGATTTTAAACGTCCACAAATCGCTCCAATAATTACGCTAAACTTTTTCTCGACTGTTTATGAAATGGCGCAGGCATTTCACCCACAACCGCTGAACAAAACTTTCTATATTTTACTGTTCCTTTTTGGCTGTTTCCACATACATCTGCAACAACTGTGTTTCGCAGGTATAAGTGCTGCCCTGAATACTTTGTTGACGTCACCTTCACTGTTGTAATACGACGTCGTACGATGTATTACATCATAAACCTCATCCTTCCCTGCGTACTCAACTCGGTTCTGACCCTTCTCACCTTTGTCCTTCCGGCAGCGGCGGCAGAAAAGATCACGCTTGGTAAGAATGAAAGAAACATTTTAGGTCTTCGACGTTGTCAAGCACTGAGTAGGTGGGGGCAAACGTCTGTGGGTATGTTGATCAACTACACAATTATTGATTTCAACAATAATATGCGAAAAAACAGTAATCGGGTCTAAACAAACGCGGCATGATCTGTGCAACGCCAAATGTCGATGACACCGCTCCAGTTCGACTGCACACCATTCAAGCGAAGGCCCAGTGCAAGTCATTTAGTTCAGGTCATTTTTTACCGAACAGAGTTTCTGAAGACCTTCGATCGGTTTCCGAAGTAATGGTCGGTTTCCGAAGTAATGTCCAGCTTGGTCAGACACCTCATGGGCTTCATTTCCCACTTCCACCTCACGGTCATTTTACCTAATTGCAAAATTTTCAGTTAAGTGTATATGCGCTAAATGAAATGTAAAGAATACCCTGGAGAATGCAAAACATTGGGGCAGCTGGCAAGGAAAGTGGGGGTCGATTTAACCTTGCGATTTTCAGCCCGGCCAGGCACCATTTCAAACACTTTTCGGCCTAGTTCAGACCTGTAATTCATTTATTGCTGTGATGTAAGCTCGATGCGGAGAAGTTCCAGCGCTTGTTGACCCTTAAGGCAAATCTGACATTGCAGGTATCATCGACGTACGAAGAAGATATCTTCCAAGATAAGAATAATAACAACTTGCCGGTTGCGTCAGTGTTACCAAATTGTACTGTTGTAATTTTTCACGATTTTGGGAAAATCACTAAACATCATGATCTCGCGCTTACAATACTTGCGCTCATTTGCAGCGAAGAGCGACTTATCAGATTATTAGCTTTACAGTGTATGGAGGTAGAGTGGTATTTATTTATTGGGGCGAGGGACCGCAAGGTCATCGAATCAAGCCCCTAATAACGCAATAGACACAAAACAAAAGGCACATAAACAAGAGTAAACAAACGTAAACAAAACTCAACATAAAAGACACACAACGCGTAAATAAAAAAAACAAAAAAAAACAACACGACAACAGGCAGC
>JGI24021J15306_10001529_pt1 | contig 22877 bp, 16 predicted proteins | sample Ectturendosymbi1_FD_15306 | JGI IMG/M metagenome (IMG submission 15306) | reverse complement strand
TGCTTGCAATTTTCAGGACTGAGGATGCGTAATTTTACTTGAAATCGATTTCCTATTAAAAATTTGCTGATCGATTCCTTGCTTACACCCATCGTGGTAAGTACATACTTGATGCATCAGGACTTGTAGCTTGGCCTTTTGTTGCACTGCCATTGCAAGTCTTCATTGGTATTCATGTACACTACTTGTGTTTATGTAATGGGTGTTAATACAAAGCAAATGATGTTTGAGCTGTGATCTAATAAAAAATATGACAGTTTTATGGTTGATTGTAGGCCTAGGTCAGTAGTTCTTAACCTTTTTTACATATCTTACCCTTTTACCAAACAAGATCACCAAATTTANCCCATACACTCAATAGTGCTCATTTATTNAAAATATGAGCACAACAAACTTACAGTTTAGAATGATTTATAAAAATTTACATTGGCTGCAATTTATGGTTCAATAAATTTACACCCCTGCAAGATGAAATTTTCCCCTGGTTAAGCACCACTGGCCTAGGCAAATACATTTGCTGTTTCTACTGTTACATTCACTTTGTCCTCATATTTTTAACAACCACCTAGGTTAATACATCCATCATCTGGCACATTGCCTACCCATTTTCTCAGATTTCAACCAACCTTAAATTAAGTGCTTGATCTTTTGGAAAGCAGTTCTCAATTTTAAACTTGCTGTATTGAATATTTCTAGAGAGAGGCTTAGCCTACTGCTCTCCAAACTTTTTGATCAGTAGGCAATGTTTATGTAACACTTCACTGAGTTTGACCCTCTAACGATGATTCTTTGTATGTGCTTTGCTAAATTTGCTAGCCGCATCACGTGTGAACCAGGCTTTACAGTTACGATCATTTGGGTGCGTTTAATGTGACGTAGGCCATTTTGCTCGTGTGTGTGAGATTTTTACAGCCGTGGGTATGGTAAGTGAGTTGCAACGTGGTCCTCACGCTGTGCTTTAAAGTCTTTATGACGCCACACATACCATATAGGTGCAGTGCGTTTGTTTGTTGTTTTTTTTAACACAGGTAAGAAAAAACAGATGTGATTCTTGAAAAAACGTAGACCATGTGTTTTATTATATATTTCAATTGTGGCGATTTCAGTTGATTTGCCTGTGACAGTTAATAATTCTGTTACCCCCAGCCAAGTAGGATTTCAACAATTCTGTGCAATTCAACACTTTTGCGTCGAAGGCAGCAACAAACACAGTGATCGTGGACACTCCAGCAATGATTTAGAATTTTTTAGTAATCGTACTTTCAGAGGGTCATTTTCGTATAATGGCAAATAGATTTAACGCTTTCCATTTTTTCCTCGCAACAATGGGAGAGGGCGCCTCACAAGTGGATTAGCCTAGGGTCTCGCATCAGTTAAATCCGGCCCTGGTTGTGAGCAGTGCCATATTATCTATGAGGCCCGTGAGGCACAGGCCTCAGGTCCCCTGCAGTCAAGGGGCCCCAAACATTAAAGCTGGCATTCAATACAGTTATAGCCTGCCTACACACTATGATTGTAGTCCAACGTTCGATGCAATGTACCAGGGGTCCACAAATTGTGGGTCGCGACCCAAATTTGGGTTGCGAGACCTTCCACTCTGGGTGACCAGTGGTGGATTAAGGGGATGCTGACTGGGCTACAGCCAGGGGCCCCCAACATTTAGGGGGCCTCCGATCCCTAAGTCGTAAAAAAGTGTAATATGTGAACAATACACAATACGCTGTAAAAGAAACCATCGCCAATTGGAACTAATAACTAGGCGCTCTGTGTTCAAGCACTGAAATTGTTTCGTTGACATAAAAATAGGTAATTACTTGGGGTGTGGTCTGGCCGACACTCACGAACAAGTTAGTACTCCAAGGTCTACAAAATTAAGGCATTTCATCCGCTTAGTTAGGTGAGGATTACACACTGCTTTGTGCAAAATCTAGGGAATTTCTGTGAAATTTTGGGAATTTTGAACTCATCCACTCATCCATGGGGAATTTCTAATCAACATTTGTGGGAACCCTGTCCACGATGCTTCAGGACAACATGATGCAGCTGAGCAAATTGCTGCTGCCACGTTATCAGTTTTCCATCGTAAGGATACCGATAGAATATGGCGGTCATGTTACGCGGTGTTCGATTAGCAGTTTGTAACAGCTGGACTGTGGCCGCGGTCTGGATACAGGGGTGGTCGCGTTAGTGAAACAAAAGGTAATGTATTAACATAGGGAAGACCGCGTTAAAATGGTCGTGATAGCGGGGTGGGGTGCCACTGTATATTCAAAACATTCCACCGGTGTTTTGTGAGCATTTATCGATATGGTTTCAAGTCTGTAGCAAATCAACAAATGGAGACTTGAAATCAATGAGTTTGTGACGCCCATAATCGTTAACGAGTCGTTTTTTTTGCTCAAGCTTTTTTGTTTCAACAATACAAATACTTCAGTTCGTTCATTTATTTTTCCCTATTAACGACAGTTTTATATATATGGAAAGGGCCCCTTTGTAAGTTTCAGCCAGGGGCCCTGCACAACCTTAATCCGCCCCTGTGGGTCACGAAATAATTTAAATTTACATTTTAAATTTGTCTTTCTTAGACAGAATAAATGCGACCATTTAGGTCTACTGTTTTGTGTGCTAAGTTTCATACAATTTTGGGCACGAAAATTGTTACTGCCAGTAGTATGACTAGTCCTAAAATTTATATTTGATTATAAAGTATTTTCTACAAAATTATATGCTCACGAAATGTTTGGGTCGTGAGAATTTAGAACTATTTTTAGGGTCACTCCAAAAAGTATTTTGGGGCCCCTGCAATATACAGACTATGCGTGCAACAGAAAAAAACACATTACAGGCGCTTGTGACATTATAGAAGAATGGTATGGGATCTTATGCACGACACAGAGGAAAAGAGCAAGGCATAAAGCATGTTAGGATGGTAGTCCAGCTACAGCAGTTAAAAAGGCTAACTTCGCAGTGAAGGTTGTTGTCCTTGATTGTTGTGAGAAAACAGTGTGCCTCGCACCTGAGATTACGGATATCGTAAAGTCAGGCCAAATGCTACGGAAATACAAAAGTGGAGGGTGAGTGAAATGCAAAAGAGATGAGCAAATTTGAGTGAAATACAAATGACATGAGCAAATTAAGAAAAGGATGCCATGTCTGCTGACATGGGTTTGAGACAAGCTTGATCTCTAACATTAAACGTAAGAACTAAGAAACCATCACTGGATAAGAATGAGTGCGTTATTACGAAGCCAAAGTAACGTCAAAGTCTAGTTCTCAAATCAGTGTAGCTGTAATTGAAAGCGAAATGTTAACGTTTCACAACCACCAACAACGTTTGAATTATTTGTCACTGATGAGTATTGAGAGCGAACTATTACGGAAACAAAACTTTTGACAAGCCGGTACATGAATTTGCTTGCAAAAAAGCATGAAGAGTACTATTATAGTTTGAGTGTTTAACATGGTGGGAAAAACAGAACTTTTTCGCATTCCTGAGTTTATGATAGGACAAACGTTTTCACTTTCGCGCTGCATATCTACCCTTTTCATTTGATGTTGCAGAGTGTGTTATTTCGTGTCGTGAACACGAGTATTTTGGGGACACCATGTGATATTGGTTTTTATTGAAAAGATGGGCCCTCGAACAATTGTGCCTCAAGGCCCCTGAAACCCTCATCTTGCACTGGTTGTGAGGGAGTGTGGTCGGTACAGCTTAAGTGAAAAGTTGTTATCCAAACTCCGGTTAGCTTTTACCGTTTTGGCTTATCGTTGCTAAACGAAAGCTGGCGTTTGCAAACAGCGACAACTATTTGGCGTTTGCAAATAGCGACAACTATTTGACTTCAGTCGAGGTAAACAGTAAAATCCGGCTACTGCGTGTTATACTTAGAAGTCCTTGCTCACGGATCTCTCAAAGAAGCTTAACTATACGTTGGCACCTCGAGTAAAAATATGTAAAATACGTTGACGAAAGCCTTGAGCTTTTAAGGGAAAAAACACCAGGCAACGTGAAGTGGTACTTACCGCCCGTCTACTTCAGAAATAAAAGCTTACTCCCATAGTAAAGCAGTGCGTGCTTCTTTTTATGTTGCTCGGAAAAATGCGAAAGAGAAGGCGCCTTATACAGCGGAAGAGAGCTTGGTGAAACCAGCAGCCGTGACAGTAGCAAGGATAATGGGCAGTGATGCCGTAGCTAATGAATTAGCTATGGTTCCCTTGTCAAACAACACCGTCAAGCATGAGCGCAATTTTGTGGGAGACGCGGGGGACGTGTCCGCCCACTTTTTCAGACGGGGGGGATATAATACGCCATGTCCCCAGTGGCGTAGCGAGGCTAAGTGCCGCCTGGAGCCGACCATAAAAGTGCCACCCTTTCAACCTCTCAAATTTGCTGACAAGAATTTAAAATGAAAGATCATGTTTCGTGCTTATTTAAAGATACAAGGATTAATAAAACATCTTGAAGATCACAATCAAACACTCACAAACTGAAATAGATCTTGTTTTTCATTGTCGATTATGAGTCTTGCTTTTTTTCTGCTTGTCGCCACCTTCCTCATTATTACTTTTCCTGTTTTTTTGCTTGCTTTATTTATGCGTATATGGACCCAACCTGTTTGTCAAATGTTCTTCCCTATTGGTTTTTAGCCTCCGGTAAGCCCACCACTTGGCTTTTTAAATAGTTTACTCATTGCAGGGGATCAAACAAAAATTAATGGATGTGTTGGCGGCATACCTACTTTGCAGATGTAAACATTTAAATATGTTAATATTTCGTATAGTTTCCCTGTCTTTAACTAAAAATGTATATATACTGCATGTAGCAGGCTATAATATTAATTTCATAATACGATCTCAGGGATGAAAAGGTCGTTTCATTGTTCACTTCACGTTTCAGTATTGGTTTAAATCTCTTGGAATATATAAAAGGCTTAAAACGTTAACTCTGTTGGCACTTGCGCGAGGCCCTCTATAGGTGCGGGACTCATTTTGATGAAATAGGTCAAGTATCGGCTTAAAACTGGCTCTGCATGAGAAACGCTGACTTGCGGTCTTCATTGTGACCTGCACACTAATTGCCGGACTCTTTCAGGGGTGTAGTGGTGTGGAACGTCGTTCCCACACCTTTTTGCCCTACGTTGATACATGGCTGCAATCTCGGAGATGTGATAGTGACACGCAGACTCGCCCTGCTAGTCAAAAGTTTACTGTGAAACAGGAAGATCCAGTGTGTAAATTCTTGCAGGTGAATGCTCACTTTATTCGAATTATTTGGTGCAGTCTTTTTATTTGGTGTGGGAACGGTGGGAATGCCGTTCCCAAACCTCTTTTTTAGCACTGCCCCCCTGGGCTTCTTCCAATTACATGTGCATGCTGTTATTCCTTGCTTTTGTTCGTTACCAACAGAACAGTCGCCGGAAGGTGTTAAATAGGGAGGTTTTACGTTTGTGCAGAGGGGCTTGACATTCTAAAATTTGACAACAAATCCATTGATTTATAGTGTTTCATAGTTCAATTTGGGGGGTTTAGAAATTTCTTTGGTGAGGGCTAAGCCCAGCAAAGCCTCCTGTGGCGATGGAAATGTTTACCAACAGACATCTATTTCAAAAACTGTGTTACCAAACTATGCCAAATTCACCAAAATGAGAGCAACGCCTTTTCTTATTTTCTTGTTGAAATGGCTTTTTCTATGACTGCAACTGTTAGTACACCATTGAAAACAGGGGAGTTCTATGAAACTCACATTGCCTACCGGTTGGCTCTGATTCACTCTACTTGCAGTTCAAACTTACTGTACAATCTGAGCTCTAAGTTAGCCACGCAAACACATCAACTGCACTACCCGCTCAAAAACGTCATTTTCCGACACCATTACATAGGGAAAAACAGCAGTTCTATTGAAACTGAGCAATGTTACCTTTGCAGAGTTCTTCACTTCAACCGCCAAAATTTAATGTTGATAACCCCACCTAATGACCAGGCTCCAGCTTATGGCACTTATTGAAAATATCTCGCTGAACATTAAAAAATAGCATGAGATGTGTCAAGAAATGTTTTTTTATATTTATAGTGACGGCAAACAGCGGTAAACTAACGCCTGAACTACGCTTCTTGCCGGGGCGGTTGAGGTGACCATTCTTCCCAAAGAAAGCAACGGCGATTCATTCAGTGGCCGTGGATCGAACACTCAACTCTCCAATTGAGAGGCGGACTAACCATCGCCGCCACAACAAAATTTTCGTCGCCAATGACTAGGTGTCAGGTGGTGTTATCACTAGCATACGGAGGGGGAGGCCGCTGTGCCATGGCCACCCCTCAGACCCTAAAAATAAAAAAATGTAAAAACAGTATTGTCTAAAACTTGCTTCAAGAAAGCACAAAAATGCGTATTTTTAGGTGTAATTTTGCAAAATTTTCCCGGGGGCNTGCCCCCGGACCCACCTAGAATAGTCGTGCCTTCGGCGCTTCTAACTTTCTTTTTTTACATTGGGTGCGAAACCCTTTTGAAGTGCCAGAGCTGCAGATTCATTGTGAAATAAATTGCATTGCCGAACAGATGATTGAGTTGCAAAGTCGACAGCTGTGATGTCTCTGACTCAATTTTGAATGATATCAAGTCAATAGAACCAAATCTCTTTGATCTGTGTCGGCAGGCAACAAAAGTTCTTACTTTTCCAACTACACACCGCTGTGAAGCTGTTTTTCAACACTATAACGATTTAAACCAATTAAACCAGAAAACGACATCAGGTGTGCATTGACTACCACGGGCACTTATTTCAGCAAACATATAAAATAAACTCAGAGACAAGATTCTTATTGAAATTTGTGAATGCGGGCGATAACTCATATTTGTTAAAATTATTGTTTGTATAATTTTTGTAGTCTTAGTCTATCTTGAGTCTGCGACGATTTATACTGGTCCGAAAATAGCCCTTGAAAAGGTTGGGAAACACTGTGCTAGAGACATATCTTTATCAGCATTAAAAAAGATTTAAAAAATGACTGGTCTAATTAAAAATGACTGCACATAATCTCTGTGTGCCTGTCACAAATCCGACAAGATTTTTATGATTAGCTATGCTTTTGTAAAATACCTTCAACAATTGAAAATAAGGTAGAACTGTCAGTTTATTCAGCATACCTGTGGGTAGTCTTCCGTGCTTCTTGTGCTGAATCGTATCGCTTGTGATGTGCGTCAAGCATGAAATCATGCAAGCGGTACTGCGGTCGAGAAATATAGTTATCTGAATACGTCACTTGATGAACGAAAGACGCATTTGCAGATGTCCTATTTCCGCTCGACCTCATTTTGTGATGGATAATAGGCTATTGTTGGTACCTAAGGTTAAACAAGCAGTACCGCAGCTTACTGGTTCAGTGCTGTCGCTAAAAACAATGGATTTTTGTCTGTTTGTAAGATCATTCTTGCGCGGTATAATTCAGCAACAGTATTTCAAATCAAATGGAAACGTGTCAAGGCAAAAATAATTTTACTCTTTGTGGTAATAAATAAATAGTTTAAAGCCGGATCGGCAACCAACAGTCCGCGACGCATTTGTTACTGATTCGCACAGAAAGAATAAAATACATTAGTACCCGAAACAAAAAAAAGAATAAATTACTACTCAAAACAAAAAAATACCTTCATGCAGCGGGATTATGCGCGTGACAGCAATCAAGAAAATGCTGTAACACGAATGAGACTGGACGTAAGAAATACACTGCGGGTGTTATTGTCCACCACCACCACAATATGGGATCATCTCGCTGCAGAGAAACAAGCTCAAGGCAACCACTGATTTAGCGTTGTGGAAAATTGCACTTCTTTATTTTATTTTACCTGCTACACCTTGAAGGCCGGTCGGTGAAAATAATGCCTACCACCGGCCCGTAGTGCAAAACAGGTTGTCGACCGCTGAGTGTATGGAAACCAGGCTCAATTTCTTCTCTAACAAATACAGATTTTTCTTTTAATATTGGTTTTGTTGTAATAGAAAACATGTCGGCTTGCACTTGTATTTTGTTCGGGAGCAGGTTGTAAATCTGGCTGCGTATTGCGTCTCACAAGATATTACAACACTTGTTTAATCATGTTTACAGCATTGATAAGCAAGTATAGCTCAGCACCCCACTGTAACAGGGAAGTCTCGTCGCCACGGGGAGGCTTTGGTGGGCTTAGCCCCTCCAAACAAAGCTCCAAGCACCCCCAAATTGAAACGTGAAGCACTATAAATCAGTGGAACTTTTGTCAATTTTTAGAATGTCAAGCCCCCCGCAGAACCGCAAAGCCCCTCTATTGAAAACTTTCTGGCCACAGTTCTGTAACAGGACATAGTCTGTACAGCAGTGAATAAGGGCATACATCGCTGGCTCTATAAATGCAGGTATATACACAGGAACGCGGGAACAACGGTAGGGCAGGAGAGGCAGTAAAAAAGTTGAGGGCAATGGAAACTTATGAAAAAACAAACAAATCTTTACCAATATGTTTTGTTTCTGTTCAGAAGTAATATTGACCTCACAAACAGAAATTATAGAAAACTTACTGTACTGAATTTTTTTGTAGCGCGAATAGCTGCAATAAATTTGTTTCAAATCGATGTAAACCACGAAATTACCCACGATACTGATATCGCAAAGGTATCTTCTCCCCGTTTCCTCCCTTTTGAAAGGGCAGGGGGCAATGCCCCCGTCATTTTCCTCCTCTCTGGCGTCCCTGTATGAACAACTTTGTCGCCACTGCCGTCCGAATCACGTTTATTTGTATGAATTACGGCCACCAGTGAGTTCAAGATATTTTTATTGCTTTGCATTGCTTTCGTTCTGCTTCTACACACTGAGCCTAGCCTGCTCCACAACTCTTTTCGGCGCCCACCGCAATAATTTGGCGCCCCCATAGTGACTGGGCTCCCGCGCCTCCCGGGGAATTGCACCCCTCTTCCCCCCTTCGTTACGCCACTGTGAAGGAGTGAGTGGCCACTTTTTTGACTCATTTCGTTTTGTCAATGTAAAAGGTTGCAAATTTTATTTAATAAGTTTTAAAAAAATAGTGTTTAAAATATCTTAGTTTCTTTGCCTTCAAGGTTGTTTGTTGCGAAAAAAATTAGCAAATGTAATGAGAACTGTAGTTGTAAAATTGTGCTAATGTTTAAGAGTGAGCTTTATTAGCGGGTTTAAATTTTAGAATACCACGGAAGCAGCCATATGAATGAACCTGGAAGTTTTGGAGCGCATTTGTAAACCTACTAAAGACAAATGTTGTAAAACAATTAAAGACATAAATTAGCATTTCTCATGGTCCTTGCCTCTTTGTCAGCGACGATGCCACTTGCCTACTTGCATCCTTTGCTCTCCTGCAACCTAGTTATTAAAAAACTGGCCAGATCATGTAAGATACGTACTAAATGCGATAAAACCGTTTTTGCCGAACATTGAAATTTACCGATTGCAACTCGATTCTGTCCAAGAATTGTCGGGTCCTTCTTGCCTTTGCTTATTATCTGCTCTCCGATGAATTTTGCGACTGCGATCGTTCGAAATACCGGCTGTAAGCCAATCATTCTCATACCCGACTGCGTGAAGTTATTAAGTCTGCCGACTCTTGCAGGACACAATAAAGACCGGACGTGAAGTAAAAACCACAGAAAAACAAAGTGCCCTAAGTGGCGTTGGTCACAGGCGTTTTACACACTTTACGCTAATCAAATATTTTGATTACGTGAGGAACGTACCTATAACATGAAAGTTAATCCGCAGCTTTGAAAGGTTGAGAACCGCTGCGCTCTTAGTACTGGACTATAACACAAACCTTTTGCACTTCTGCCTTATTGCACCTGGCATAGAGATATGTATCTGCAACGTGACTATTGGAAGACGTTATTATCATAACTCAACATTGTTTCTTTGTTGTCAACAAACATTAGAGGATACTCCCCTCTTTTTCGTAGGAATTACGCTTTTGGTGTAGAACTTGTGGAAGACGCCTCAGTTCTCATACTGACTACCGTATGTTTATCGACTAAGCTGCATTTTAAGTGATTAGCTGAAATATGACAACCTTTATACTGTAACTAATTAACATGACAAAATTTTTAACTTATTTATCTCTCATTTTTACAAGGTTGTGCGACATGCGTCTTTTGCCAAACCTCTGTTTTCGTTCAGAAAAAATTCTTCAAATCAAAACATAATTATTTTAAAACGAATTTTATGTTAGATTATTTTTCATCCTCTTCTAAAGCAATATTGTGTGCACGCCTGTTATGCGAAGTACACGAATGTGATTGATTTATCGTAGCGCTAAACACATCAATTCTCGTGCATGTGATTTTATTATCGTTATCCTCCGTCGGATGTGAGTCAGGCAAACGCGTGATTCCGTTTTCTGCGATTATACGAAGCGATTACCTCACGAGAAGTAGACGGATTGAATTCGAAATTATTTTCCCAAAAATGGAAACTTTACGAAAAATACATATTACACATTAAGCGTGAGCTATATCAGAAGAAAAAAGTAGATGAGAACAACAACTTACCGATATGTCAATCAGAAGTTAAAACGCAGAAACAAATATAAAAAAGACCAGGGATCTTAATTGAATGACACATTGATTTATCTCTGTGGATCACATAAAACCACCTGCAGCTCGTGTGTTCTACACACACCGGACATAGAAATTTTCAGTCGATAACCTTGCTTGCATTCGCAAATGTCGAAAACATCTGATTGTGACATTGGCAATTGTAACTTTAGAAATACTGTAACTCATAGAAAATACTATAACTACTGTGTCCGTAACCATGGGTATTGGAAGGATTTTTTACAGGTGGGGAGTAATAGCAAATTTTTCAGAGGAGGCAAATAAGGTTTTTACGGGGGCCCAACCGTGGTGAACTTTCATTTCATCAGCTCCAAAACTAATAGAAAAACATTTTCCTACTGACAAATTGATAACAAACTATCAAATTCAATCAACTCTACTCTCAAACGAAAACTTCAACAACTTAACTCGAACCCAGTCCACACAGTGAAAAAATGCCCAGTCTACCTTTTCTTTTACTTCGCCTCAACCCATTAGGCCAAAGGAAGCTTCCGATAGTGATTTCACTATCGAGGATGTTATGCTTTGGCCGGGTATGCGCTTTTCCTTGCGCTCTCAATGTATGCGCTGCTCTGCAGGGCGCTTACATACCTACACGTTCCATGGATCGGAAACGTTTCGACGAAGTTCGAAAAGCAGATCACGTCTGCCGTGAAACGCTGCTTCGTTTCCGTCGAACCAGGTGTTGTTTTTACGACCCGATAGCTCTTACCAGCAACAAAAAAAGACGTGCTACCTTCCCATCATCAAAGCAACGTAATTTACCAATTTGTGTGCCACTGTGACAGCCGGTACGTTGGTCGCACGTCTCAGCGCTTAGAAGAGCGAATCAAACAACACATTCCAAAGTCGATTGTCAATCCTCCAACTCCACACATCCGTCAAAGCCTTCCCCGCCGCGGCAAGGCCACCAATCCCCCACAATTTCACCAATACGCCATCAGTCAACATCTTGACAACGCCCAATGCGCCTCACATTACAATCAAGACAAGTTCTCTGTTCTCGCTCGGGCTCGCACTCCATTTCATCTCTCCGCTCTAGAAGCGACTTTCATCAAATCTCGGAATCCCCTTCTCTGTAGCACTTGTGTTTTGTACGCAAAGCTGCAAATGGTTTGTCATTCTTTGAAATCGGACGCTAGTCTTCCACAATCACTTCACCTTATATGCCTACACCTACACTGGCTAACACTGTCATCGGAACCGGATTTAGGCTACTGCAGGTTTTCGATCGATATTCTACAGAAGTAGCGCAGAACAGAAACGTCCAAACTCTCATAAATCTGAATAAAACTTCGGTTTTCTTGTATGAACCTATGTCTTGATCTTAATTTAGTCATTAAATCTACTGCGATACACATCTTTTCCATTGAGAGATGTTTTGCAGATAGCTTGACATTTGAGACAATGGTCCAATTGCAGCAGCAACTTTTGGCAACTATTTGGTTTGTCACATTTTTCTTTTTTAGTGTGAATTACTGTAAAATGAAATGGAACTGAGCATTCCAGACATACTCAATTTATTCCAGCAAGTTTGTTCAACCTTAAATTTTTCATTTTCAAGAAACATTTCCCCGAAACGCTTAAATTTTGGCTCATTTCATGAAACAACTAATCACAAAATTTTGAGCTGAAGCAAAATTCAAGCCATATTGAAATAGAACCGAATCAGGATGTCGCTAAGTACACTGACATTGAAATTTTAAGTTTTGTATTTCACACCTTAGCTTGCATGTTACAGCATCACGTCACACATTCCCACAAATTTATATAGAGTCTATGACGTCAATGACACGTAAAAGTAGCAGCTAAATTTAATTTCTTTTTTAGAAAAATACAAAATGATAGTCTCATTACAGATTAGAAAAAATGTGAAGATGTCGTCCTAGCAAAACAGTCTTTGTTTCGGTATCGCTGTTGCTAAGCCTTACTACCACTGCATGTTCTGGAACAAACACCCGGTTGGACAAGCACACAAAATACATCCATCCCCGGAAACGCAAAAGAATTCATGATCTAGTGTTGCTGTAACTCTAATCTGCAAGTGCCACTGAACCTCTGTGCTGTACTAAAAGCCCTGAAACGAGCTCCCCACTAAAGCGCGAACATGTTGGTTTTGGAATATGCATTAAGATCTGTAATTGTTCCATTGACAGCAGGGTTTATAATAACAGACGAGCTATGAGTGTGATTACAGAATAAGTGCACCTCGCCGATTGCGGATCTGCACTTATGTTATTACCAAACGATTCGTCGTGGTCATATAGCACGTGGGAGGTTCTACCCGTAGGGAAATAGCATTAACTTGGCGAGCAGTGAGCTTGAAGGTTCACTCCGGTCATTTTGGCATAGCAACGTGCGCACAGAATCGCAATTGCTTCAAAGGTTAACAGGCAAAAAAAAAATACCTTCTTCACAAAACCTTCAACAGCTTCGCAACGGAGGTAACTTTGTTTCAGAAAATTCTTATTTGGGCAATTGATTTCTTTCTTTCATTTGTATTTCCATTTACGAGAACCTAAGAGATCCAATTGAATTGCAAAATTTTCATCCTAATCTCTTTACCCCTACCCATCAGGGCAAAGTTCTTTCTTTGAAAAGTGAAAGAGATTTTCTACGTTTTCCACAGGTTCATTCGGATTTGTGAATCCAGGAAAATATTTTTATTTCTTCGTCCATATCTTCTAAATCGTATTTTATTTTAAAGGATTTTTCTGTCAATTCTGCGCGAATTTAACGAAATATGCAGCCTTTTCTATTATTAAAGGTTTTGAGAGTTTAGGAGCATAAAATATGTTAAAATTTTTTGACAATCGGGGGGGCAACAGGGGCAACGACTCGATAACCTTCCGATTTTTCGGTGCCCTGGCGTTTTTGCAATTGCCATGATTTCTTTCTTGTGTTGGAATTCCCAATTTTCGCCAAATAAACTCAACTCAACTCAATGGTGTCGGCGCTATACTTGATTATTTTCTGCCAATTTCTTCCAGTGAAAACCTCGGTACAACTGTATAACAAGTTAACACCAGTTGTAAGAACTCTGACAATAGGGGGTACATTGAACTAAAGAAGCGTTTTAAAATTGAGGAAACACAGAGAGTTACATTTGTCGGAAAAGAACTGATTATTTTTCGTGACACCACCCACGTTATTACAAAAATAGCGTTGCAACAACTGTTAGAAATGTGAAACCAAAGGAGTCTCGTTTAGGGTACAACAACGTCAACATCAAGCGCAAACTTACTGAAGTGTTTGGACTAACTGAAAAGCAAACACTATGAACAAATGAATAGATGAACAAATGATACGTAGGATAAGGCTATTATCAAGTACTTCGATATTTCAGTATTTATTTTTCTACTTCTTCATGCCTATACTCTGCATCACTAATCACCTCAACCTTGCGCAAAAGTTTTGATACTTATTTTTTCAATTGGTTGCGTCAAGACCCCGCGTGGATTTTATTAAAAGATGTAACATAACCACTTAAAGTATTAGTTGCCATATATTTTGATATTGTGCTTCATTTTATTGGTATTTTCATACCTTTGTTGTTTCGAATAGATTTAGTAAATTGCTTTTTGACCAAATAAGGAAATGATAACAGAAAATGACCTACTTGAAACAAATTTTAAAGATTTTGTACTCGAAACTAGGTCATGTAACAGAAAAACGTGATAGCCCTACCCATACTCCAAGCAAGTGTCAAATATGAAACTAAGGTAATAATGCTGGATTGTACAAATAAGTTGACGTGACGTAACAACCTGAAAATTTGAATAAAGTAACAAATTCATTTTCTCTTATTCTATTGTAAAATAATTCGACATTGCGTTTCATAGTATTGTTGCTTCTGTCCACAAATACCCAAATGTTTAATCCAGTTTCTTCTTGCTATCATCTTTTAGTACCACTGAGAGCTGGTTTCTTTACTGATGTTTTGATTACAAGTTGGCTATTTGAATAAAACGTGTATGGGTCCCTTGTAAAATACAGGTGATGTGACATTAGCAAAATCTTGTAACTTAGCAACTTTTTTTTATTTTACACTTAAAAGCATGGTTTGAATTGGAAAATAAAACGCGTCCAATCAAGCAATGTCCTATGTCGTCAGTATTCCGATTTGCTTGAGCAACGAGCAACAAAGTTTTTGAATTGTTTCCAAAACTGATGAGAAACAAGTTCATGTTGGGAAGAAAGATCAAAAGATGCGAAAATAGAAACGTATTAAGAACAGTTTTGATAAATCTTATCCAAAAGTTTAGCACATAGTTCCTAGGGTTTTGGGCTTAGGTTACACAAATCGCCCATTTTCAATTAACTTTTTGCAAACGCACAGGCAATTATACAAAACTCTTTATTAGACGAAAGAAATTGAGAACAATTGTATTTCTGCTTCAAACTACTGTTTTTGACGTCATTGTTTATCACTATCTCTTTCCATGAGTGGTTCCCTACTGGATTTCTGCAGCACCGAAGCGTACCGCAAAATTAGACAAGCGTTGCCACAAAACACTAATAACTATATAATAAGCACTTTAAAACATTACAACGGTTATTATGAGGGTCCCACCTGCTTAGAAATTACTTGACAAAGGTTACGCAGGTTTCCGATTGTGTGGCAAGAGATCCGCGATCCGAATAATGTTTAGGACAACTGGATTAAATTGCGGGTACAGTTCATGTCAACTGATAGAGGATCTTAAATCACTTGACCCTTATGCTACATTTTTTGGCAATTGTAGAGACTGTGACAGGTTATAAACTCTTAACGCTATTGTAAAAAGTTATTTCACGCGGAAATTCCCATCTAAGAGGTTGAAATACGAATCTAGCAGAGGAGCCAAAGTCAATAACAGGGGAGGGGGAACTAACAGTTCTTGCCTGACTTTCGCACAGAAACAGTGATGCTATGTTTTCTCTCTCGCCAAGGTTTTTTGGAAATGGCTCTCGCCTTTTTTCTGAAAGCACTTATCCTCTCCCGTAAAGGTTCTGCCACACTATCACTGTAAATTCATTTTGCACTGTTCAAAATCCTGCTCGTGCTTTTGTTTACGTGGGGATCACCGTGAAGTACCAATGGGAGTATGCATTCTTTTTCACACCTTCGTGACATCACTACCGACAAGCTACAGCATATGGTGACATCTGAAGGAAAACTTGAAAATCGGTGAATAGCACGCGATTACCGTTCAAAAATAGGGAACAGAAAAACTGCGCGTTTTGGAAAAGAAGCATATGTTTTCTCCTTGTTATTTTCTTCCATAACATAGAGTGCTACAGTATATGAGCAACAGGTAACCTGAAACAACACAGGTGAATGTTGTGGGAAGTTAGTAATGCGCAATGCGCTTCTGCTTTCTGCAATAGGATTCAACATGATAGAATGGGTAGTATTAAAAACTTATTATAAAGTGGTAGAAGGTGTAAAGTTGATTTCAATCACTTTGGCATTTCGTTAATCGTTTTTTCATTTTAATTTCCTATTCTTCAATTTTAACTGAGCATTTCGGCTAGCCTTTTTACAAACTTTTCGAATTAAATGTGTACTTTGTTCGTATTATGATGATTTTATACTCATTCTAATAATTCACAAAGTTTGCAATTCAATTATAGCTCTCCTAACTCAGCTTTAAGATATTCATGCTCATTAAAACAAACATTCGATCAGTGTAAAATTTTCTCAGAGTGAACACTGTCTGTTGCAAGTACAATTAGGTCAGATGTAATAATAAATAACTGGGAGTGCGATAGGTCGGACTATAGAACACTTTAGACCGGAGGTTGCCGACTCCTTGAAGAGATAAAACGCACTGAATTATATATGAATGCGATGCCATTCAGGCAAAAACGTAGTCGAGGGAACATCGACCTGCTTGTGATGCCAAAGTATTGCTTTGATGTGCTTCAAAAGTGCATTTGTTGTCGATTTTGTGGAATGGTTAACAGAAAAAGCGCTCAACTGTCTTGACTGCAACTACAAACGTTTTCTTTTTGCTATAGAGTCTTCCCACAGTTTTTTTAAGCACTAAAGACGACCGTAAAGATCTCTTTGGCTGAATTCGAAGACTAATTATTGCGTGCCCAGTCAGCCGAGCGATCTGTTTGTTACATCGGTTCCTCGATTCTGGGAAACAAATTTCTATCCAGTGCAGGGATTTCCAGCCTTTTTTATTTTTGAAACCCTAAAAAATATTGTTCTGACCTCGCACCCCCTATAATTTATAATTAATCAAGAACGGGCTTTTTTAGCTTGTCGAAGTGTTTTTGCAGCTTAAATGGCTTCAAATTTACGTTGGAGAAAACAGTTTCACAGAGCATACACTGAGGCTTTTGCAAATCTTCGTTTTTTTTCGATGCAAATGAAAACAGAATGAACGTAGTCATCATTGCATTTCCTTTTCTTCGATATAATGAAGGGTTATGATGATAATCAGAAATCAGATAAGTTTTTATTATTATCTCCACTCGCAATTACGTAGAGTAGACCTTCACGTCTCTCCAAATTAACAAAAAATACTTTCACAAGAACAATTCGCTTCAATATGAAAGGAAGTGCACACGACTCCTTTCCTCTACGATCAACTTACCTCAGAACTATGTATTTACTGAGAATGATGAAATGAATAATCCACTCGCGTATATACATTACCATTGGCGTAGCAGGGGGGGTTCTGGGGGCCGCGGGCCCCGGGCGGCACTTTTAGGGGGGCGGCACTTTGCTGATCAAAAATAAATTTTTGAAAGATTTAAAAGTTCCAAGTCTTTTCAATTTTTGTGTTTAGAAGCCCTAGACTGGTAAGTTAGCCAATAAAAACACATGTGGCTGTGGAGTGTGCAAATTGGTGAAATGTTCATTCAAAGCCCGGGTCAAAAACCCAATGTGCGAAAGTTCTCCAGTGTTTGTTTTGAAGTTAGGGTTTTTTTAACCCACTTATTTGTGTGGCGATTGTGCCCCAGTCCCTACACCTTCCTCGCCAGACAAAGCCATTTCCACCATCTCAGTAAATAGTTCTTTGAACAAAGGAAAGAGATGACAATTGACTGCGGACCAGCAAACACACGGTTTTTATTGTCCCTCCTCTCAAAATCTGATAAAAAATTTTGCATGAAATCACGGTAAATAGTCAAGGCTAGCTTAATCCTTTTCCTCGTATCATTGGTTCCTCAGTAACGCTCCACCGTCGCATCATAGCATCACCTGACACCTAGGCATTGGCGACGAAGATTGTGCTGGGGCGACGATAGCTCAGTGGTAGAGTGTCCGCCTCACAATTGGAAGGTTGTGTGTCCAAATCACCCCGTAGCGCCGCTTGGGCAAGATCGCTCGCCTCAACTGCCCCGGTAAGAAGAAATTTCAGGCATTGGCATGCCGCTATTGCTGTCGCCAAAACATAAAAGAACTTTTCTTGGCACATCTCATGCTATTTTTTAATGTTCAGTGGAGATATTTTCAATAAGTGCCATAAGCTGTAGCCCAGTCATTAGGTGGGCTTACCAACATTAAATTTTGACGATTGAAGTAAAGAACCCTGCAAAGATAACTTTGCTCAGTTTCAATACAACGGCTGTTTTTCTGCATGACGTGATGGTGTCAGAAAATGACGTTCTTGAAGCGGGATGATGCATTTGGTGTGTTTTCGTGGGTAACTTTGAGATCAGATTGTTCGTTTGAATGGCAATAGAGTGAATCAGAGCTAGCCGATAGGCAACGTGAGTTTCGCAAAAGTCTCCTTTGCTCAACGGTTTACTTAACATTTGCAGTCATATAAAGGTTCATTTCAACAAGTAAAGCTTAGAAAAGGTGTGGCTCTCATTTCGATGAATTTGAGGCGAGAACCTTAGTCTGAAACCTAACGCAAGGGCAAACGATATGTTTAGATATGATTGTGGTGAAGGCTTTTATTAATAGGGGGCGTTAATCAAAACAGTTGTACAACTTGGCAGTGGCTGTGCTGAATAAAGTTGTTCAACTCACTTACCGTCGAACGTAAAAAGTTGTAATCCCCGCTCAGCATTAAAAAAGGCCTATGTCCCACCTAGCATGGTTTGGTAATACAGGTTTTGAAACAGACGTCTGTTGCCAACCAGTCCTGTCGCCACGGGGGCTTAGCCCCCAAAACAAACCTCCAATTCTTGAAATATGAAGCACTATAACTCAGAAATATGAAGCACTATAAATCAGTAGATTTTTTGTCAAATTTTAGAATGTCAATCCCCGTGCACAAACGTAAAGTCTCCAATTGAACACCTTCTGGCGACGGTTCTGTTGGTAACGAACAAAGGCAAGGAATAATACTACACACATGTTTTGGAAGAGGTCCAACACAACAGGACGACCAAGTGCGCAGGTGACGATGAAGACTGCAAGCCAGAGCTTCTCAACCATAATTTTAAGCCTGTTTAAGATATTTTTTCAAAATGGGTCCCCACACCAATAGAGGGCTCCGTGCAAGTGCCGACAGAATTAACGTTTGAAGCCTTTTATACATACTAAGAGGATTAAACCAGTACTGAAACGTGAAGTGAACAATGAAACGTTCTTTACATCACTGAGATCATATTATCAGATTGATTACTATAGCCTGGTATATGTAGTATATATAATATTTTTAGTTAAAGATGGGGATAATATACCAAGTTTTAACATACATAAATGTTTACATCTGTAAAGTGGTGTGCCGCCATCGCATCCCTTAATTTTTTCGTGTAATCCCCTGAATTGAGTAAAGTAGTAAAGAGTCATGCGGTGAGCTTACCTGAGATTAAAACCCAACAAGGAAGAAAATTTGACGAAACATTTCGGGTTCGTATATGCCTAGGTAAAAAAAGCCAAAAACTAGAAAAATTAATGATAAGAAAGGTGGTGGCAAGCAGAAAAAGTAAGAATCATAATCGACACTGAAAAAATAGACACATTTCAGTTTGTGAGTGCTTGACTGTTATTTTCAAGATGCTTCATTGAAACTTGTATCTAAATATGCACGAAACATAATCTTTCATTTTAAATTTTTGAAAGAAAATTTGAGGGGTGGAAAGGGCGGCACTTTTATGGTCGGCCCCGGGCGGCACTTAGCGTCGCTACGCCACTGTACAGTACTACGCTCAGACTATTTTAGAAATTTCCAGAAAAGTAATTATTATGTCACAAAAACACAATACTTGTTCTAGCAAACACTAGTACAAGCTCTTACTAAGATTATATTGCATGCAGTTAATGTTTACGCTAATAATTAGCATCGTAACACACAGGTTTGAACGAACCTCACGTTTTTGTCTTTAATCCATTGCACAAGAAAGGAAAACATCTGCATGAGAGTAATGAATAGAGCAATATTCTGTCATTAAGATGGGCGCTTCTCGTACCCCCTTGGATGATATCTCGCACCCCTGATTGGGAACCACTGATCTAGCGAGTCGTTTGAGCAATTACGTGAATTACCCTTGCAACATAGGCTGAGTATTGAAAGTAGGGGCGGCAAAATTTTGTGCGAGTAATATGTATTTGGACCAATGTATCATTTTTAAGTTTACTGCTCACACGACCATCCCGACTTTCTTACTACAAACAAACCATTCATTGATTTGTCAGAGATTTTTTTTATCAGGTAATCAGTGAAAGACGAAGCGACGCGTGCACGGTATAACGGCAAAAGGTTAAGTTGAAAATAAACTTGCTTTATCAACAAGCTCAGCACTCCGCAAAATTTGGAATATGATGCATTTTATAAAGAAAAAATAAAAATGCACTGAAATAGTGGGGTACTTTGTATTTCAAATCCTCTTAAAATAGTGGGGGCCCTTATTCCCAACACCTCTGTTCCCCGCAGGGGCGGATGCAGCCAGTAAGTTTAGGGGGGGCGATTTCACTAATATTTGCTAGTCAAGCCTCACAACAGCTTCGCTACTGTAAGAGAGATGAAATACACTTCACAAAACTGCTGTAAAAAACAATGGACGACAAAATGGCCTTATATCGCGAATGTTGTTTTCGGAATTGCACAAAATCATGGTGAATTAAATTACAATTTGAGGTTTTAAGGGGAGCGATCGCCCCAATCGCTCCCCCTGGATCCGACCCTGGTTCCCCGCAAACGGTTGAAAGCATCTACAACAACGCCAATTTCAGTTTTCCAAAAATGTCTGTGTCCAAGCAGATTACAAATCGTAGCCAAAAAAAGATCTTGAAACAAAAGTTACGTGCGTATGTAACTACTGAAAACACTTTTGCTTCTTGCACCTTTCGCGTTTGAAACATTTTCCGCTTTTTTACAATAAGGACGTGCTCTTTTCAAAGTTTCTATATTATTTTTTGTCTGTACCGTGAAAATACAACATCTAGATGTTCTTAAATTTTGGCTGTGTTTATCGCTATAGAAAACTAACACCAAGAATATGTCCGTATATTTAATTACAATTCTTGTTTAAAGCATATGATTCGGAAACAAATGTACCCATCCACGCGATCTTCTGAGGAAGAATTGCGCCGTTGACGTACAATCAGAGTTCATCACGATAGCGGTCCACACATCTGTTGCCGCAAATCTTAGCACTCAGTTTCTTTGAAAACGTGGCATCGAGTCCACGAAACCCGGATTTCGCGATCAACACGTTATCTTTCAATCCAGCAATTTCAAGCAAGTGCGCTTTATGCAGTGATCCGCTTGTTGGTGCAACGCCAAGAGCAAAAATCTGCAAGACATGACAATTGGTATTAGGCAACCTTTCGCAGGCAGACGAATAGCTTATATGTACAAGATAATTCAAGTATTTCCTGGATAACCGTGGAAAAATAATGTCACAAGCAAGTTTTTAGATAACCAACCCCAAATTTTGTACAAAAGCATTGAAATGAACAGTCTTATTCAAAAAACAACTTGACTTGACGATTGCTTTTAAAGAAGTATTTTTCAAGTTGGAGGAATCGGTACAAATTGGGAATTGAAAGCACTTGATTTATTCCTATTTTTCTTCAATAGCACTATTTTAAATTTGAGAAATTTGAAGTTCAATTACGCGAAATGTCTCCAAACGTGCCGTTTCAAGCAGTGTTTCGTTTGCAACCTACAGTATCAGCAGGTAAAACTATCGGCTAAGCTTTATAGCGCTACGAAAAAAATTATCTCATTATAAACTTCAAATGGTAAGATAAAATTCGTTGTCTAAGGTTTATTTGCTGTATCTGTTTACCTGCTACTATACGCCCCAAACTCTAGCGCACAGCTGGCCTGAAATTCGTGGAAAGAAACAAGTAATGCGAAAGGTAACAAATCATTGATACTCTTGGGAGACTTCAACCGCTAATCTGCGCTGTTGCATGAGACCGCAGAAGTAAATTTGATCCTAGTTGGTAAAGGAGCAGGAAGTGTTCTTCCGTATTGTTACGTCATACTGTACGTATTGTGACTGAGCTACCAGGCTCGTGTCTGTCCTGCACAAGGTTGCCAGCAGTGTTGCCAACCTTGCGATTTTCCCGCGAAATTACGCTTGTTTTTTTTCTGACATGCGGTATTTCGAAGGCTTGCAGGTTGCTTGTTTTGAGGCTGGTTTTATTTGCAAATTGCTTATTTTTCAAATTTTGTGGAACTTTTGCGTGTTTTGTGTAAGTTTGCTTATTTTGGGCTTGTTTTCGGATTTGTGTTGTGTTTCGTTTTTAATTTACTTGCTTGTTTTTGTAAAATAACCTGGCATGACTGGTTGCAAGGCTGGCATTTTAATGCTAAATTCCAGAAAATTGGCCTTATTTAAAGTGGTTCGGTATGATAAAACGCTGTTTGGCATGTACGTCATAGTTTGGTATGTGGCCTTCTTTTGTGGTGTTGACAGAAAAAAGAAATTTGCCATTTTTAAAAATTTGTCTGTTTTGAGCTTTAGAACTTTTTCAGCCTGTTTGACATTTATTGATGCCGTTTGGCACATTTGGTCCATCTGAAACTGGCAAGCCTGATATTGTTTCTGTGGGTGTTCTCTGTGATCGCATGTTGCAATAGATATTTTGTGGAATTGTGACATATTTAACATATCAGACGCTTGTGTACCAGATTCAAGATAACATTATGCCATGGTGCATATTTGTGTTTTCATAACCTGTTTTTATATTTTTCAAACATTCACAAGTATGTTTTATCAAGCATTTCTATGAGAGACGATGGTACAGGGTGACCCAAAAAGGTGTGTACCCATGAAAATTTCAATTGTGACTTTGATTAAAAAGCTACTTATTTCAAATTACAACCACACATTATTCAGTTTATGGAAGACCATTCACCAGAG
>JGI24021J15306_10001528_pt1 | contig 22883 bp, 17 predicted proteins | sample Ectturendosymbi1_FD_15306 | JGI IMG/M metagenome (IMG submission 15306) | reverse complement strand
AGGAACGGCACTAAAAACAGGTGAATTAACCTGCCCTAAATACCAGGCTTGACTTGACTGAAGTAAAAGTTAATGCAGCAATTACGGATAGCTGAAACTGTCGTAGCGAAAGTTATGGTTTGGCCCGCCCGAGTACAAAGGCAAAAAAGTTCTGCGGGAAAGCTTCACATTCGCTGTTTTGTTCCACCTTTGAAATCAACGTTAAAAATCATGGCGCGTCTAAAAGTGTTGTTTACCATTTTGAACGTCGCGAGACTTCCACCGGTGCAATGCCAAATAAGATGTGGCGGAACGCACTGTTAAAAAAGACATTATCACACACTCAACAAGAACAACAATTTTTTCTGACAGAAATTTCACAAAAATGACAAGACATGTTTTACAGTAGAGCCAGGTTAAAAGTAAAGAAGTACCGTTTACCCATGTTTCCCCCGGGAAGAAAAACTGTAAGCAGTCCGTCTTCATGGCACGGAAAGTAACCGGCCGGCACAGATGACTCGACGCGATACCAGTTTCTTCACAAGCTGTTTTCACGTCGGATGATAAAATGTGCTTCAGCAAGTCAAGCATCATAATGAATGAGAACGACCGATCGCAGTAGTTGGTGCGACGGTGCGTTGTTTTAGTGTCTGTTCATCTTGAAGTATTGTTTGTGTTTATCACCTAGCTGACTAGCTCACAGTACCTTTCGATGTGTTGTGTCTGAGCATTTCTGTATCCTTGCGTAATATGATTCCTGTTACGCACATGGTTCAACGAACATAGGCGTAGCCAGGGGGGGAACGGGGCCATGGACCCCATATTTTTAGAATATGTAGTGATTTTTTGCTTTGAGAGGCGGTATCGCATAAAAAAAGACTGTTGGTAGCCTAAAATCAAGAATTTTGCCCCCCAAAAAAAATTTTTGGGCTGGCTACGCTACTGTCAACAAACATGGATGTCACGTGAGAATACCGCTGCAAGAATCACTATGGAGAAAGGATCCAAAGCTACTAAACATAAATACAGTACCAGAGCAACAGCTTCTAGAGTATTTCGGAGGGTTAAGGGTTCGATTCCCAACTTTTATCTACATCCTCAAGATGGCAACAGCACGACTGCTACATTAAACCCTGTGACATGGACCATGTGTCTAAGCCAGTGGTTCCCAACCTTTTTCATCTCCCGACCCCATTCGAAAATATGACATAAGCGCTCGGCGCCAGCCACTAACTACAACTCTAATGGGGTTCAAATAACAACCGACAAGGGGTTGAAAACAGGCCCGTAGCCATAGGGGTGTATTCGGGGGCAGTGGCCCCCCAATTTCTTTTGTGTTCCCCCAAATTTTCTTGTTCCCAGAAAAATTTGTTTTAAAAATATGATAAAAACAAAAATTGTGCTCCCCTAAAAATGTATTTTGCCCCTCCAAACTTCAAAACCTGGCCACGGGGCTGGTTAAAAATCCAGCCTCACAGACAGGGGTGGATATTAGAATTTAGGGGTCTAAGGCAAACTCTTAGAAACGTGCCCCAAACCAATTGTTAAGGAGACCCCTTTGGCACATTTGCTAATGATTGTTGTTTTACCGGTATTTTGAAAAATATGTCACTTGCTTCAGATCTTATTAACAGAACAATGCAAAAATCTGTTTTTTCGCTGAGACTTTTCGGTCGTTTTTCTTGCAATATTGTTAAAACTTGTTGAAACAGTATTCACTACCCTACCTTTTTGGACATTTGTGACGGAATTGACTTGATTTGTTTGGTCATTTCAAAATAAATTCGGTCGATGACTGGAAAAAGCCAGGCAAAAACTATGTGGAAAACTGTCAAAGGGTACCCGCAGAATCTCTGAAAAAATGGGGACCCGAGGTGACTGTTTCTCGTTCACCTCCACTAATATCCACCACTGCTCACGTAGGTAGATGGAAAAGAATGGAAGCAGACAACAAAAAGGGAGGATAGTTGGTTTGGGTGTGATTGCTGCATACCACACCAGATCTGCGTCATGGATTTTTCAGAGAAAATAATAAACACGTGTTTATTATGAATCATTTCGCAGTTGCAAACACGCTCAATCGTGAATAACATAACCATTTCATTCAAAAAGTGAATACAAGATTGTTGCATCGAGTGTCCATGGTGGGAAATGCAGGAGTATCATTTTCTTCAGGATGCAACCACTTGTTTCAACCGCAAATTGCACTATGTTAGAAAGTAACTTTGAACTTTTATGCACATCACTATCACTTGTTAGGTCTGCTGGTAAGATCCCGCCATCTGTCAACTATAGCCTACGCTACTTTGTGCTGGAATCATGACCTTGCACAATAACGAAAACAAAATAATGAATATGATAGGCCAGGGGTGGCCAAACCTCTTCTGTGTATGAGCCTCATATCGTAAAAACCAAGTTGCAAAGAGCCGCAACATAAAGATTTGAAAACTCGAATTTATTTGCAATCTACGCTTCTATCACATCATAATTCTTTTTGGAACGACTTACGGCACGCTAGCTAACATAGTACAATTTTACAATATTTTTACACTGTGCAACAGAAATAAAAAAAATAAACACAACATATAATTTTTCGGAAAGCTCAAAAAGCCACATGCAAAGTTTTGAAGAGCGATAGGCTACGGAACTATAATGATAAAAATGTCGGCTGAGCTTAGTTGGAATTTCAGCTGGAAAGCATTCACAATAGGACAAATTTTACAAGGCTGACATAATTTCAGCATCACTGGCCAGCGTATAATTTTTTGGTGCTGCCGTGTTTCTACTACAGAGTCCTGCGGGTTGAATTTTTTTCCGCTCCCGCAAAATTTAAGCCCGCCCGGCACCCGCAAGAGGTTGAGAAATCTTGCGCATGCACACGTCAAACCACACCGCCCTGCGGACCATCCCAACCCGCGCCTCTCGCACTTTTTCTCTCCCCAACCCGCACGTGTCTGAAAACTACTAAAAACCAGGGCTCCCATTCCTGTTTTTTTTCCACCCAGATCTGGGGTTTTTGAGTCCATCTGGGTGGCTAGGTTTAATTATGAAAAATCCCGTCAAATCTGCGTTTTTTTTAAGATAAAATTTTGGCAGTTGGTAAATTTAACAGCATAAAAAACATATCTTACGGCTTTTGCAATGTGGTTGTTGGCATGTGATCATCAGGCGAAAAAAGTGCTTAAATCGGTGAAACACTACATCTTCAGTCGGTTTCACATCCTAAAACCCGTATCAATATCATTATCAAATACTGTAGGTTGCGCACCATCCAGTACAGTCAGCCCTGCAGTTGCGCGTACAGCTGAAGTAACACGAATGAATAACAAACGGCTGTACAAACAAATGAAAGATTTGCATTTGGGTGAACGGTTGTCGTCCCAGACACCAGCTGAAGAATTTGGTTAAACAATGTTTGCGACAGAATGTTCAAATTCTTTGGTTGCCCTATGGCCTATGCTATTAATTGAAATTAAAAAACAACTTGCATTGGAGTAAGGATTTGGTGCGAGATTTGAGATTAGGGAGTTTAGCTTCCTTTGCAGCTCAAGACCTCACAAAATCCAAGTTCAATAGCAAATGTGGGCCTGCATTTTCCCCATCTTGTGCCTGAAAATGAGCTGGAGACTAAGTTATTTTCGGTCATTTTTCTGTCACAGACTGAATTTTTTTTAATGACAAAAAAATGAAGTCAACTCGGTCATAATGTCTGAAAATATAAACTAGTGAGTGCTGATGCGCAAAATTTTAATACTAATAGGAGATAAATGACCAAAACATCTCAGCAAAGAAATTAGGCTGGAGGCTATATCAATAGACAATAGCTTAAACATGTGTCCTTGTCCACAAATCTATAGGCCTATATCCCTGGTTTCTGGTATTATCTAAATAACATGCATCAAAAATCATAAGATGGCTTAGATAAATAGGAGTTTGGAATACTTTATGATTTAATGACCAGATTTGCGGATTGCCGCATTTTACTGCATCACTTGAACGAACATTTTTGTTAATCATGTTAAAACAAAAACAAACTCACTAAAATTAAGACTGAGGAAAAAGCATAACAGGCATTGTCAAGAAGCCTGCAGCAAAACGGCTACTGTACATCTAAACCTGAAAAGTAAGAGATCTCAATAACGGAGTATGCCATGAGCATTATTAGTTAATAAAATGTCTTGAGCAACACAGAAAAGTGATCTGAATGTTAATGTTAACGCTGTAGACATAAATTTAGAAGAGGAACTGTAAGCAAATATGTATTTTAATCACCGTTTTACCTCATGTATTTGCTTTCGTATGTTTTTTGCACTTCTGGGTTGTTTTGGTAGGCAAATGATTTTTTTTTCATGAACAATCTGGCTTTTTTAGAAATTACAGAATGGGAGCCCTGCTAAAGACTCATAACTGCTGAAGACAAGCCTAACAAGGAGCAAAATGAAGTTGCTCATTCTTTTCATTGGCAACCAAACCAAGACTTTTCCACGTATCTGATCTTCCACAGTCAACAGATTTGATGATAAAAACCACGTTTAGATTTGATGATAAAAACCAGATTTGACGATGAAAACCACAAGTACGACAGAGCATTGGAATTTGGAAACGGTCATTTGCCTACCACATAGCAAGAGTGTGAGCTAATGTTTCGCAACAATGGGTTGTTACATCAAAATGTAATAATTGCTTTAGGCCTGTCCTAAGCGCATCCCGTTACGGTTCCTGCAAATAGCGCTCGTGGGTTGAAAAAAAATAATAGACAGTGGCAATTGCCTGCATTAACCACTCATCAACAAAAAGTGGGTAAAAAAACTTGTAATGCGACAACATACGTAATGAACTTGCGCAGAGAATTGTGTTAGTTGTTCTCTCCGGAACAAGCGTGTGTTCGTTTGCAGAAACTCTTCAATTTACGAGGACGCGCCAGGAGCAAACAAATGGCCCCTGCTCAACCGTAATAAAAGTGCCCAGTAAACACAGTAAACTAAACTTGCATATTGCTGCCCGTACAAAGAATTTCCGACGTTCTTTATGACTCCCACGCTTCTATTTCTCTTTTAGGGCCCTTTTCTCAACACAGAGCACCTTTAAGCAAACTCCAAATTCGAGATTCCTGATTGTAAAATGCTTCGTTGACCGAGGCCACCGGGCAAGATGCACATCGCAGGATCTGGTTGCTGGGGAGGCGCATTCGCTGGAAAACTAACAATTCCAGCAATGCGATGCAGACAGTCAACGGTGTGCGCGGAACCCTCACTTGCCACAATTCTGCTTCGAAAATAAATTGCAGTACAGTATTGCGGTGTGTTTCGCTCTTTCGTTATCCTTAGGATTGCGTGTACTACCTTTTGACTCCCTTCGATAGCAGGATATCAGTAACTTAATTTAGTAAATCTAGCTTAAGACAAACCGGCAAAAAATGCAAAGCTATGGAGTTTAAGGGCATTACTACAGATATGAAATTGATCTATTCCGTCCAAGTCGCTTCATAGTACATAAAGACAGGCTCGTAACCAGCTTGGGACACCAGGTAGGGCAAAGAGTTTTCTGAGGCCCAAATTTTTTAACCTATGTTCAACACATTTTTCCAGGGGGGGCGAATAACTGTTAGGGGGCTTCGCCCCCCTAGTTACGGCCCTGCATACAGATCGGCTCAGTTGTAACTCGCACTGTTGATTCTTAAATGGCTTGCATTTTTCCGTACCACGATGCAATTGTTTTCAACAACAGGGCTTACAACACAACTCGCAATTGTCCGGAAAGCCTTTCCAGCTCCGTTTTTCACCCTACGCATCCTCACTGCAACTTGCCTTCACTCACCTCATTCTTCATTCGAGCAGTAGTTTAACTGACGGCGGGCAGGGGTTTGAAGCGCCCCGCTGGCAAGATAAATTAAAAAATTGGGCCCCCACTTAGCTTAAATTTCGGTATTTGGTATTCTGTAGGTTTTCAATAAGTTGTTATTTTTTTGCGTTTTTCGGAATGTTTTCCGGTAATTTCGAGTTTTAGTATAGATATCCACATCCGGATTCACCATCATTTCTCAAGTTTTTCTGAGTGTTGCCTAGTTGGCCCCTACGGTGGCCAGTGGGCCTCTTCAGCTAAATCCCCCTCTTGTTACGCCTTTACATTCGAGTCATCCTGGCGTTACACGCTTTCGTCACAATCGCCCGTTTCATAAACGATCTTCACTTGGCTCATTCGCCTCAACGAACCGCCCTGTTTCTTACGTGCGCTTGCAATGCTTTCATACACAGTGCTCATTTTTCCTAGCCTAGTTCCACTACGCAATCTTTTCAGAGAAACACAAAGCAATGACGATCTTGGCGGCCAAATGTCCCATTCGTATTGATGCAGAATTTATGTTTACTTCAAAATATGGGCGAAATAAAACTATGATGACCGCGCAAGCTGTTTCGATGCAGTCAGTATACAGCAGTTGCCGGGATTGCCACTGGGCATACTAATCTATAAAGTTGCACTTACTTGCCAACAAACAGCTAAATGAGATTTATCGGAATACTCTTTTTCTTACAATTGTAGGACCGGTTCCCATCTTGCGGTGTTTTTTTCCCTTAAAGCTTTATTTGTGACGTTTTGCAAGCGTGCATTAAATGAACAAAAATGTTTTTAAAAGACTCATGAGATCGAGAAACGAGACGAAATGTAACGGAAAGATTTTCAGCGCTACTCCACAATTTTCAATGAAGACCGCGTCTTTCTCAGGTGACTAAACAACTAACGTAATAGCTTTTGCCGTTGCGAACCCAAAAATGTTTTAAGCACCTAGAATACGAACAAATATTTTGAAAGAAACAACCTCGAGTCGCTATAGATCAGGCAGAAGAAAAGTAGAGTAACCTAGAAACTGTAGAATGAGATGATGAAGCAAAATAGCAAATGCTGCAGAGGCAACTTAGGCCTCTGCACCACAGTCCTACTTTATTTCATTGCAGTTGAAAGTTTCCAATATTCCACTGCATGGGGGAATTTATTGTTCGTGGAACTGTCAATAATTTTTCAAACTTTAGCAGGTGGTTTCAGGTTAGAACAAACAATAATTGTTTCGGGTACGTCTTCTCAAGGAACGTTTACTACGAAGAGTCTTGCCACAACTGTGAGGAACGTTCATCACTCCTCCACTCAAAAATTACAAACGTGCTTCGAACCTAGACCAATCGCGTCCCCGTAACGACAGTGCGACAAGCAAAAGTACTAAAAACGGCTTACTTTTTTGTGACCTCCCCAGTTGAATCGCTTTCAAGTGCGACGTCGTAATAGTCGTTTGCAGGATCGTTGATCGCGTTCGACTGCACCGTTGATTTACGATTCGACGAAAGAGATTGTTCAACTTGGCCAATCGCCGCCAGCAAATTATCTAGGTCGTCCTCTATCGCCCGCACGAGGGAGTTGTCGTTGCTCCTGCTGGCCGTCTGCCGGGCGGTGTCGCTCTTCATTACTGCAGCAATGTACAGATCACCTTCTTCCTACACGCCTAAGCCTGCTTGCATCAATCAAAAATAGATCGTATTCAGTTTCGAAAAAAGGTTTTAAAACTGGAAGGTAAATGTTTGACGAACATCATATCAATCGTTAATGGCGGCTGCAGTGGCACTAAGCCGCGCTCAAGGAGCTTTTGCGTCTTTGTAAGCGCGAGTGGGAGGTTTGTACCGATAGCGCTTAAGTCACCGGCGCCTCACTTTCTAGTTCACCACCACATTCTGCAAAAGTCATAGACGGCTTTGATAGGAAAATGTTCGTAAAGCAAAAATACAGCTTTTTCGTATGAAATTACTTACCCCTGGATTACGGCAATCGCAGGCAACGTTATATTACTAAATAATTTTACTCGATCCCAGACGACGAGGTTGCGATTTCTGTAGAATATACAGAATTGAAAAACCTGTGCGACGGTCACTGTCAGAGTAGTGGTAAAGATGAAGTTGCAGAGGCTACGCGGTGAAGTTTTCCCGGACTGTTTGCAACCAGAATTGTTGCTTAGATCAAAACATTGTTTTCAGTATGAGAAGTTCGAAAGTAAAATTACGTAATTTCCTAGGGAACAGTCAAAGCCTTAAGACCAATAAAGTATGCAATATTATTCGGTTCACCCAGATTACAATAACCACTGTCGACGAGGTTTGTAAGATTTATGCGCTACACGAACAAATAAAACGCTGTGAAATCAACACGTCCAGCATCACCGTCATTTTAGTCACAGCAACAACTCTGCATGCAGAAAGATCAAAGAAAAATTCTGGAAAAACAAACGCAAACGGTTCGTTGAGTATCAGGTTGCAAGTGGTTGCTGATCAAAACCTAATGCATCACAGGATACCATCGAGTCATTTGCAGCAGCGACGTTCGGTAGAGTTTTCTTTTTTAATCTGCATTCGCCCCGCAGATGCGATGTGCATGCGGCGGTAATACAAAAAATTGCCGTGCTTATATGTCAGGTTACAGGACGAATTTTCAAATTGTCAAGTTCGGGGTAAGTATTTTATTTGTGCAAATCAATTCGTTTCTTTGGAAGATTTTTGCGCACGATATTCTCTCAGAGGTTTGACTGAGGTGCAGCGTGAAGGTGCTAGCCTGAAACAGACCCATGGTAAATGTTTTGGTTACAGAGCACCGTGTCTATTGATAAAAAAACACCATAGAGTTTCTAACTACACTGAAGCACGACCAGCCAGTGCAATGCTTTGTTTTAGGTTTGAACAAAGTGAATGATTCAGGCCAGAACAAATGTAGCGCGAATGAGCCTTCTTTCAAGCTGAGCAAAACCGGCCAAGTCTTAAATGATATGTACTGCGATGAAACCAAGCCACAAAATGACTGACGTTTTACTAGCAACAATGCAGGGTGGTCGTCAGTCTCACTCTATCCTTGTATTCTTCTTTTGCAGGTTAGAATCTTGCAAGAAGCTCTGTGACCTACAATAACGTTTAAAATTGGCACATTGCCACCTCAAAGCTGTCTGCCTGCACTGATTGGAACTGCATTTAAACCGTAAAAAAACTCGCGTTAATATTTTAGTGCACAGACGTTGCTGTTCGTCGGTACAGTGACCTGACAGATGTACTGAATTTTTTAAAAACCTTAGATTTATACCGTTGAAGCAGAACGCTTCTTCGTCACGCTCAACCGTTCGACTGTCTTAAATCACGACTCTCGCTTTTGTCACATTACAACCCTCAGGGGATCGTGACTACATTACGGCTGCAGCAGATGCGGAAACGCCGTAATACGCATCTCTAGCTGGGCGGGGGCCTTTATCGATTTGTATGCTCAGCTTGAAATGATCGGAAAGCAAAAGCGGAACTGTACGTGCGCAACGTCCGTGCAATTACACTTTCATGGTCAAAATCATGTCACAAGATTTTTATCTCTATTTCATGGTAAAAGTAGAGAATTTTCGGAAAAATACCAACTTGTCATTACCCGGGTTTCCCCCTGTACAGAGTTATTATGAAAAAGCCGATGCCTATATAAGCCATATCTGTCTCGATTTATCTACGGCAAAACAAGGACCCTATATTTCGGTTTTCCAACTATTTTGCGTTAAAATGTGACTTTTTCATGTTTTGTTTGTTTCCTTCTGATATAATGGCTTGTACAGAATATTTCAAGATACAAATAACCGGCACAGCATCTCAAACATTTTTGCATTGTGAAATTTGGGCAACAGTAGTTTCTCATTTGTTACTGAAAAACTCACTTTGATTTTTTAAATGTTTCTGTCAATATCAGTAGTTCCCCAACAACTTTCCAATTGTCCTAATGATGTCTTATGGATAAGAGTGCAAGCAATGCAATTAATTATGGTATTTCTGCAGTGCTATCGTAAATCATGTTGTCACTTCGTTTACACACAAAGTGAGAAAAAAATCATGAAAACTGTTTTTTTTCATATCAATAAGCTACACTGTAACTGCCTTGCAAATCTTTTTTCAGACTTGCTCAAACGTTCATTGACATCTTAAATACACGTCGATAATATCCCATTGCGACAAAACTAATCCGGACTCCAGGTGTCCAACGAACACCTAACTATGATATTGCAACTGTATTGCTCGCTAATATTCGAGCAGGAACGAAGTTGTAAGAACTCGTTTTGACGCATATGCTGCATAACAAAGGTCATATTAGGTCTTAAAGGACTGCACTGCGTTTCTGTGCAAAGCAATTCGTTCTTTGGAAGATTTACTGCATCAGTAACCAGTATTAACGAGCGTACAACGACGACGAATGCGCAAAGCGTTTACTCTCGCAAACGGCTGATCTTCTTTGAGGTTTTTACAACTGTAATCCGTCTTTCAAGCAAGACCTTGTTTCCATCACAGTGGTCATGGACCGCAGAAGATTGCATTAGGCAAAAAGGCTTTTCATCTTTATTTCATCCATTACGCTGCACTAATTATATTTCTTGGGTCTGGCTGTCGCTAAGCAACGCAGCATATGATGTTTAGATGGGATGAAAGCCTTGCAATGTTTCCAGTTTGTGTAAAATGTAAGCTGTGATTCTGGCAAGTGTTTAAACGCGATTGCTTCCACTGACATTGACAGCTTTTGTTTGTTTTTTTTTCCTACCTGAATGATTCCATACGGCCATTTCACGCAAAAGGTGAACGGCGACATGCGCGTGCATTCAGGTACTTCAAGAGCAATGTTCCCTGCCAAGGTGCGCAACTTCGCAGCATCACCAGACAAAATTGCGCAGAGAAATCTTATTCTCGCGCTTTTCCAACATTCCAAAACGTTGGAAAAGCAGAAAAACAAGTAGAAGCTATTTAAAACAAATGTGCACTTTGTTGGTGTTTTGATCAGATTTTATAGGGACTACAATATTTCACAAGTTTGTAATTTATTCAGGATTCTGCTAACTCAACCTTAAAATATTCATGCTCATCAAAACAAACATTTGCTCAGTGTAAAATTTTCTTCGAAGGAACCCTGCACAAGAGCTTGCTATAACAATCTTCGCAAACCTCTGTTCAGCATACATAGCCAAGCAACGTTTCATTTTCAACAACCGTAGCTCGTGGGAAAAAATTGGATCGACAAGACATTTCGTTTCTTAGAACCACGCCGCATATCTACGATCACGCGCTGGAACAGCTCCAGGTTAACATGGAAAACATGAGCATAATTGACCAGCCGCAGCTTCTATTCCCAAACGCCAGCAACGTATTTCTGACAAGACTTCACGTTATGTGAGGAAGGTATCGCTTCAGCCAGCGGAACCACGACCGTATGCCTTTAAGCAGATACCTAAACTGCCTGCGTGTTTAGTGTTTACTCCACAATTTACGATCGTTATGTTTGCCGTTTGCACAGCGGCAATCAAAGCAAGCAACAGTCCAATAGTCGCAAACCCCTGCAGCCAGCCACGCTTTGAGGCCGTGTCTTTGACTACATTAGAAGACAAATGCTGTTAGGTAATCGACAGATTTTGTATTCTTGTAAGCAAAAGTTTGGGCATGTCCTGATGAATTGAAAATAAAAATATTGTTGGTAGAAGTCACCTTGAATCAGCTGCGTTTATAAAAAGCAGTGCTGCAGCCTCTGCTAGTCAAGTTACCGCGACGAACTTGCAGCTGATCGCAATCATCAAGGTTACGTTCAATGCATTTAATTTGATTTGGGTTTTGCAAAGAATTATGTATCAACATGCACAAACTTCCTTTTCTTCAGTGAACACTTCTTTAGAACAGAACACTAGCCGGTTAATCGCAACAAAGTTTTGTTAAGGTTAAATTTTAGAACTTTCCTATGTAACACTGCCCAACTGAGGGAACAATGAAACTTAATAACGAGGATTCGGAATGTAATAGCTATAAATTGACACAGGGGCAAGTGGCAGGCAAAAGCAACCAACCAAGAAAAGAACAAATAATACTAAATCAAACTTGCACACAGGCACTGAAAAAATCACCAGATCAGTTCCCAAAATATTTCTAGCCTCTGCAGAGAATCTCATTAACTAGGCATAGATAGAACAGCAAACAATTCAGTTTACTGCTTACACGAGAGTCTAAATAATACGTAAATTGAAACTGCAAAATGTATATCGGGACGTCATCTAACCGCCTCCAGTGTATTGAAAGTGCGATAATGCAGGGCAATTAAACTTTAAAAGCAAATTAAAAAAATTGTGGGATTGTTCATTTGATAAAATTCTTATGCCCACGAATGCACAATCAGGTGATGACAGTAACGATGTTTCAGAACAACGTACGGTACAGTGATGATAATCTAACCATGATAGTAGCAAATTGTGTTAAAAGTGCCGGTGTAAACTTGCGAAGTCTGTTGTTCCCAAAAACTATGAACCAAGTTCAACTCTGCCTTGGATCGAAAACTAGCATAACGACCTGTTGTCAGTTGCATCACTCAGCTACACACTGTTCAATGGTACGATGCTGCTCGCCCTTGCTTGTTGTTGGCACTCGGCTGCTATTCTTTCTGCCCTTTCCGGTCTTACACGCCCACTATCAGTGAGGCGACACCACACTGAGTGCTGAATGATCACGACCTGCGAGCAACAGCGGGGGGGGCGATCGTTCTCAAATCGAGAGTATTTTTTCTCCGACCTTGGACCGATCCAGCGAAATAGTGATTTTGGCTACGTAATGTGCTGAACTGGTCGGCGCGGGCTCATAAACACGGGTTGCTCTCGATCCCTGCTGTTGACATTACAGCCGTCACCAACTACAAGCGGCGAAGGTGATTGCAGACGTCGAGCAGAAACCTGCTCTTTTTCGCAATAACGCCGTAACCGCCAGATGAGTGCCGCCAACGAGGAAGCAAACGGTGCCGTTGTAAACAGCAGGTGACATGACGGTGGGCTTGCTTTTGTTCGCCTGGTTGCACCGTTGCGAGCGACTCGAGTGCGCAGATCATTGCTGAACTGACAATTAGTATGAGGCAACGGAAGGGGCGAACAGGCTTTGCCACATCGGACTTTCGCTCACCAAGTGGTACTGCAAACACATCTCGGCGCTCAATCAGGCTGCAGCATGTCATTAAAACTTTAACAGTTTTTTTGAAGTGCAAGGTTATGATAGTTTACTCGAATGCTGCTTCACAAATTACCGATTGCGCTTGCTTCGAATGATTACTGCGACTCGTCGCTGACAGTAACTCGAGGCGTCAGAATGAAAACCGCGCAGGTTAGTGAGGTCTGCGACGACCAGCAAGCACGAACGATGTCGAAGAAAGATGCCACTTCGACCTGCTGCTTTTAAGTTTTGCTTGAAATTACAAGACTGGTTTCGATGGTTGCAATGAAACTTGTTGAAAACGAAAAGAGTAGAATAACTGCCGGGCAATTTCTAACGAATTTTTAGGTCGCACTTTAGTATTTGCAAACTTTTGCAATAAACTCTGATCATTTCAGCAATGTGACAATCATCTGAATGTCTAATGCAGTCTTTTAATTAAACGAAGCGCACTAAACAAGAAAGATCTGAAAGTAACGCAAGCACTTGAACCGACACTTCTGGCACGCGACAAATAGCGTAAACTAAATACTGTTGCGACCGGAAATCCCGAGCGGCATGTGCGCAAAGCTTCGCACCGTGGCAACAAGCAACAATAGAGACCACCCTACGAGATAACTCTATTATTGCTTGTTCGCGCCACACACATATATTTTTGTTCTTCGCGCACATCCCGTTCGTGGTGAATCACACAATCAACGTAACACCACCGGAGAGGTTGCAACAATACTTCATTAAAATAATTGCCTAGCATAGGCGTAGCCAGGGGGGCCTAGGGGGCCATGCCCCCCCAAATTTTTAGAAAATATAGTCATTTTGTGCTTTGAGAGGCGGTATCCCAAACAAAATAGCGTTATTCTCCTAAAATAAAATATTTTGCCCCCGACCAAATTTTTGGATTGGCTACGCTAGCGCTGCCTAGTCGATTTTTTTAAAAGTGAAATGGGATTTGTTATCAAAAATATCTGGTTTGACTGGCTGACTAACGTTGTAAGTAATGTAGAAATGAGCAGAATCGAATCCGATTTATTGCACGATCTATCAGTTTTGGTGCAAAATCCCGAAGACCCTGTTGTCCAAATCCAATTGCTTGCAGTTGCCAATTACTGGATAGAATTTTCCAGTCTATTTTTAAGTATGCCTACTTACATACTTGCCCTTTGGGATACCATCAAAACGCAAAAATAACTTTGCGGCGGTGCACTGCTTCAAGAAAAAAGCATGAAGCAGAGAGAAAGCAAGTTTCTATTTATCACAAAATCGAAAGCTGCCCACCAAGAAGCTACTGGCAAACCCTGCGGAGCACAAGTGTCATTCGGACAATAGGCGATAATCTTTTACTTGACATTTTTTAACCAAAGAAAGTAAATAAATTTTTTTCCCGATCAAAAACGTGCACAAAGCAATATGAAAAAGCTTTGTAAATGATTATAATTTTAAGCAATTCGAACTACGTTTGGAAGTTAGTGCTACAACTTAATATTTTTTCTTGCTTGCTAAAAAAAGAACTGCGGTGTTTCAATGAACTTTTAGTTTTCATGGCAGTTTCTTTTCTGAAAACTTCATATGCTGATAACCATTGCATGAAATATTGCTTAGGATTAAATTGTTGTGCAAAATAATTCAACAGACTTGCAGACTTCGAAAATTGTGTGAGATACTATCAGACGCGTAACCAGCTTAGGACACCAGGTGGGGCGAAGAGCTTTCTGAGAGGGGCCCAAATATTTTGAGCAATGTCCAATAGTTTTAAACTATTTCCATCATATTTTTCCAGGGGGGGCGAAAAAGTTTGGTTGCAGGCCTGGATATTATTAAAGCATTAGAAGCCAAAAATGCAGCACGCTGCACTTTAGCAAAACTTTGCAATCAGGCACTAATATTTTTTAGCAAGCATCCGTTGAGAGAAAACAGCTCGGTTCTCTTAGTTTCAAATGCACTGTTATTCTAGGCAAAATTTCTGTCATTTTATATTGTTCACGCGGTAATGTGAATTAGTGCCTTCCGAGTTGATACAGGATGAGTGCCAATGCCGCCTTAGGTTATAAGAGGAATTATGCAATTTCAGTAGGCAGTTTAATTTGCATGCATTTAAAAAATCTTTTTAAGTTCACTGAATTGTGTAGCAACTCAACTTGTCCGAAATTTTTTCCCGCTAGCATGGCTTATAAAAAGGACAAGAAAAAGAAATTACATTTCCAGTTTACTAATCAATGATAATAATCTTTAAGTGAGTACTGGCTGGTTCATGGCTGATATAACAGTAGAAATGGTTTTAATTTCTTATTTTTTTCGCACGTGTTTGTTCAGGTCCAGTTATTTTTCTCGTGACACTAGGTTTTTGGTTTGAAAAAATTTTAGCCATAATTTGTGGGATTGAAACTTGTTAGCAGAGCCTAAAGAGGCAACTATAAAGATTAAGTAAAGGCAAAATCAGACAAGCATCCGAGTTGATGTAAAAATGAGGAAGTGCTAAATTTTGGTCTGTTATCACCTTAATTCTAATCTGGTTCGCTTGTGGCACCTGGTAACACAAGCTTCACTCCAAGAGTCTATTATTTTGTTTGTTTCAGAATAGACTACCAGATGTTGAAAAGACAACTGTGGCGTCAACATTTGGTATATTCGACTAAAGGTTGTTCCACAATTAGTATCTGACGTCGCGTTTGAAATGCAACAGTTCACTAAATCTGTTGGAAACTCAGTTCCAGTTATCCAATCAGCAGAGGTTTAGCGTCATGCCTCATTGTACTCTTAATTCATTGCCAGTTAACCTTCCCCAAGAGTTCAATGTGAGCTGCGTCAAAACAACACAAGGTTCTGATTAACCCTGACACAAGTTTAAAAAACACCCACCTTAAACTGGTTAAAGCTTCGGGATCATTTCCGTCTGCTTGGGTCAATACCCGTAGGGCCGCATAGTTGACTCAACTGAGCCGCTGAACCGTTGCGGGCACTTAAATGAAGTCCAGCGACCGTGCAGAGAAACGAGATATCAATATTGCGTTCCGGTCCCAGTACTGAACAAACTCGAATTTTCGAGCGCCACCTGGTGTCGCGTTTCTCGAGTTGAACAGATCGCGGTGTTCGATGCGTCACAGCTTCGACTTATGACGCAGGAACCGAAGATGTATCGCTGTTTACGTGGACAAGACCCATCATCCAAGACGTCCCGTGCTAGATCTTCAACAAGGGGCCATTGTTTGATGGATGACGCGTCACAAAAGGCACGCAAGGCGTAATGAAGTAAACGAATGCGGCTCGAACTTAAAAAATACAGTTGATGTTGTCGGTGGAAAATATTTGGCACATTAACCTTTTTTTCTGGGTGCTTCTAATGAGCTGAAAAATATTTATGAAATGTTTTCACAAGCAGCTTGCTTTATCCACGTGCTTGCGGCCTGCAGCTAGCGTAGCAACCAAGTCACGAACCCACGACTCACAAGTGGGACGCACCACCGAAAATGAATGTTTATACTCATGAAAAAACATGCGTTTAGCGCCACATAATACAGAACACGGTTTTGACACAATAACACTTCTTTACCCTTGACAGGGATATAAAACCTAGGTTTGCATTGAAATGAAGCCAATACGCTAACTAATTTAACATTTTTCGAAGAAAGGGATAATCTGATAACTTACCAAACAAGTCAACGTGTCTTCCAAAATGTGTTATACTATTCCTTTATCCCAGGGGTGAACAACCTTGTTACTATTTCCGACCGCATCAAGTTTACTTTTATGAATTACTGCCGCCAGTGAGTTCAAGTTATTTTCATGAAAAACGCTAAGAAATAGGATTTATCCGATAATGTCCCATTTACTCTTGCCCATAAGTATATGGAAATGTCAAGCATTTTAATGAAGTTATACAAGCACAGTTCCACACTTCTGTTTGGCCGTTTTTCTACCAAGTATTTGCATGCAGTAGACAAAGACTTTTTTATTATTGCACGGCTGCATAAATTCTTATCTAGGCAACAAGTTGTGCACCCCTGCTTTGTCCCTCTAAAACAGAACCAAGCCTTTGTGCTGAATGATCGAAGTTAATTTTAGTTTTTTTCTTACTTACTCAACGTTGAATTTGCAAAGCGTAAGATGAACCACCTTTAAGCCTAACGTCTGTTTGAGGATTACAAGTAATTTTTCACACTCAACCCTCTGGTCAGTTTGTTCCACAGTAGAAGAAAAGAATGTGAGAAGAAGTTTTGAACAAAAGCGATTTGGTTGCTTTCATTTAGCTAGATTATGTCTTCATTGTACAACACAGCGTTTTTAATATATAATTTTAGTACATAGATAACAGCACCCAACAAACACTTAACTATATTTGCCAAATCGTCTTAACCAATAACCGTCTTATAGCATGCCTCGATTATTTGTTATTAAGTTGAAATGTTGATAGAAAACGACTTAATGTGTGCGCATAAAATAAAAACGATAAATTTTACATAAAAAAGGAAATCTACGTTTTATATTTGATACAGGCGTAGCTGATTGCGTGAATTTTTTCAATAACGTTTGACGTACTGCATCCTTTTTTCGAAATAACCCATATGAACTGTCTTTATCGTCTGCAACAACTCTCTATTGCGGTAAAACCCACAGTAGTTCTTTGTGAAACTTATGACCGGCTTTCGTTTTTGCAAGACCTGTTTTGAACAGCTAGCTGATCGCAGTGGCAAACTATCCTGCTAATTTCCCTTTCATTTGCGAAAGAACTGCGTCTCTTTCCATTCGGCTATTTGCAGATCTTTATATGGTCCTCAAAATTCCGAACTCCTCTGCGACCGAATAAATCGAAGACGAATTGTCTGACCGGAGATTTGCTTCTGGATTGCGCGCAATCAGGTGACACTTCAAGAGGTGCCAAACATCTCGAGTGCAGCACTCGAAACAACAATCGACTGCACCCGTCACGGACAACAAAACTGAATGCTACTCAAACAGAAGGCTGGGTGTAAAAGAGCAGTTTTTTTGTGAAGGCGAGATCCATTTCATGAACAAAATGACACATTTTGAACCCTGACTTGTATGTTGTTTTGTGGTGAAGACAGAAGTTTTGATAAAAGACATATGAGAACAGCCATTACACTTTGCAGTACAGCACAGTAATCCTTTCTTGTATGATTTCAGACTGTCTGGTTTTTCACGCTCCGGCAGTCCCATTCATGAAATTTGAAACTAGCCAACTGCAGCGTTGATTGAAAGAGCATCCATGCGGAAGATTCGACTGCGTCATTTTCCTGAGCTACGTTTCTGCACGGCTTTAAATAATATTATTTTCTTGAGATGAAACTTCCTTCATATTATAATTGCGTTGAGCACATGGGACCGCAGCCACGGAGGGTCATTTGGGGGCAGTGTCCTCCTAAACCTGCAGAGGATATTAAAAGCATTTTTTCTCGTTTCATCTTCAGGTATACTTGAGGTGAGAAACTACGAGTACTAGCACTGAAATATTTGTTTTTGAAATCACGCTTTGCTCAGGTTGCCATACCTGCCACACTAGAAACATTACTTGACATTTGAAAAAAATTCTAACAAGATTTCGTGGTTTTGTAGTGGCCAGCAGACCACCGCTGTTCCAACAGTGATGACATAGTCGCTGCTCCAGACTTCCTGAATACCGGAAGAACTTTCGATTTGGATAAAAACTTGTAATTCAAACTGCAAGTTTTTTAGTATTCGCGAACAAGTGGCAGTGTTTAGCAAATATGCACAACAACCAGGAGAAGCTGATGGTTGAAACAATTAATCTAAGGGACATCTCGACCAAGGTTATCGAGATGTTTGCCTAATTACAGTCGTTCCGTAGTACCACCGGGCAAGCAAATATTTTAAATCAAGTTCTTGCAAACCCGAAAAAAGTTTTTCCCAAATTTAGTGAGCATTAAAATTTTCAAGTTTATACATTCCCAATAGCATTTCTTGTGGAAATCCTTGCTTGTCAATAAAACGAATCACCACACACATGAGCTCCTTTTGTGATGGCAGCCTCAATTGCGGCTGTGGGTATAGCTAACACTCACAGAGGAGTTTTTCAACGCGTATACAATAACCTTTCGCCTTACTCTGACACCACACTGCACAAATTCCGCGAATCAACAGGACCGCAGCCTGGTATTCTCTGCAGAAGTTGCTTGCAGAACGGAAGGTGATCAGCGCACCACCTGTCACAATTTAAGCACCAAACTGCTAAAGCGATTGATTGTCAAAAGACGGTTTCTGAAATACAACAGAAACAAGCTAAGTATTCTACCAGTGCAGCTTAAGCTGAACGAGCAGAACTACATTGTTGGTTAGCCGAGCGCGCGGCAAACAATTAACAATCAGAGAAGCACACAAATTGCGGTTATTTACAGTAAAATAGGCTAAATACGCAGGGAGATGCAATATGGATGTTCTCGTGTCACTCGGTAACCACCTCTCGAGCAACCAAGAACACCTGACACTACTCTCAAGTCCTTCCTCAACAGCTCATTTCCAGTGCTGCCACAGGCTTTTTTGGAAAAATCACTAGATTCACAAAAAATTCACTAGATCTGAAAAAATCTCTAGATTTACAATTTCTGCGTTGAAATTAAGATTTTTTCTTGATATCATTTATTTATGGACTTTATCGCCCCAAAACGTAAACACCATGTTTGTAAGATTGTTAAAAATCATGCTGAAGCGTGGAAAATCTTAGATGGGAAACCTTTAGGTTTCTTTCAAGAGCTGAAAGCGACAAAGCTATTGAAGTGTTTAAATCAATCAACCCAATATTTATTTAATATATTTCTACTGCAGTGCTTCTTAACCTTTTTCGGTTTAGTTCACCCTTGCCATTGATTGGTTCATTCCTATTCACCCTATTGTGAATGCATGGCCGGAGTAACATTAATCATAGTACATCCATTGGTAATTGTTAGACCACGGTGTTTGCTCCACTTTATCCACGGCATGCTTTCCGCCATGCAACAATTTTTTGCGATCCTCAGATGTGCTTTGTTTACAGACTCCGCTTCTCAAAGTGTTTTTTTTTATTTCATCAGCACATGCACTATTTGAAAAAAGGACAGAAGTGGCTTTTTACGAGCAGAGTATAATTTACGACTGATGAATGAAGGGAATTTTACTGTTTTAAACAAATATTCGTGCTGTTGCTTGAACAACTGCTATGACTTGTTCTGCGCTAAATGCTTGGTTTGTTTTGTAAATGATTCTGCAGTTTAGAATGAGCCTAAAACTGGTTGCTAAATTAAACTTAGCAAAACATGCATTGAGTTGACGGCTCATGGCTCGTTTCTTAACTTCTAGGATGAAAAAGCCCATATTTAATATAAATATTATCCAACTATCCAACTTTCACCTTTTAATTTTTAAGTTTAATTTAATTTAATTTTAATTTTGGCGTTAGACTCGTGTTCCAGATCACAAGGGTACTCGAATAAAGTGAAGCAACCAACTTGGTCTTTGAATTTTTAAAGGGAACTTATTCCCAACGCTAACGTTTATTTTTAAATCTGGCTCTTTAAATTTCGACGCTGATGACGCTACAGTGTCCTAGTCGATTTCATCCATAGATTTGCGTTTACTTTCATCGAAACAGTGTTTTTGTACGAATTTCGTATATATTCTCCAGGTATTTTCTGAGATACATTAGATGTTGGAACCATATGAATACCAAACTAGCAACAAACCAATTTCACAAATAGGCTACTCCTGTACTTCAACGGATAAGGTCTACACTTCGACTGATAAGGCTACTCTGATGAGTGTTCAGGTGCCTGAAAGTTTCGAAAAACTGCGATCCTAGCCAGATAACGGGCTAAGTAAACGTAAATCTATAGATGAAATCGTACATACGAATACAGGACGCTCATGCAGGAGTACAGGACGCTGTACATAGGAGTACAAGATGCCCATGTAGAGAACACAGCAGAGATTCCACCACTCGATTGAATGAAACATGGCCGCTCTTGGTAAAATATATCCCCATTACGTAATAGACGAGGTCAATTGCACCATTGTATGCGGTGTTTCTGAAGTTATGAGTTGCTGACAATGTTAGAACGTTTGAAGTTCGCCAGTTGATTCACGATTGCTGATACGTTTTAGGTACAAAAAAACAAGACAAAGACATGTTATCAGAGGATACAAAAAATTAAGAACAGAAATTTCATTCACCCCTCTTCTTTCATTCACCATTGCAAAATTGCATTCACCATGGGGTGAACAATTCACCCGGTTAGGAGCACTGTTCTACTGCACTTATCCTGCAACTAAATCAAGATAAGGTTATAGGCAACATTGCAGCAACAAACAGCACGAAAATGAAAACAGTAAGAAGCTGAGCTTAGAAATACTTGTTTGTGTTGTCGGCACAAATTTTCAATGACGATTCACGTGATCAATTGTTTTTCTGAAAAAAACGGCTGAAAAGTTAGAAACAAGACAATCGATGTTCTTTAAACACATGCTTTGCAAAAAATCACTAGATTACAGTGAAAAATCACTAGCCGTGGCACCAGTGCTCATTTCAACTCGCATTTTCCTTCGTATGTCATGTCCGAATCCTTTGTCTATTCTACATCACTTAATTGTGACGTAAAAGGCATTTTGAAACAATATTGCATTCTCTCTTATGTTCTCTCTTATGTGCCATTGCATGATAGAAACTGCTTTGATTCAAACCTTTTCGTCTGCTAGAATCTCAAATGCAGGTGTCGTTTATATGGACGCAATCCTAGCAACCTGTATGCCATCCAAACGATATAGTTGATCTTTAGTCGTTGCATTACTGCGCAAATGTGCAATATTTTAATATTTGTCAGATTCAAATAGTACAAACTCTTCTGTCCCTTGGCGAGCAATAACGAATACTTTAAACATGCTCATTTGCTTGCAAGCGGCATCTAACGGTTAGCAAAAGCAAAAACATGATCAAGCAAATAATCAGAATTAAGACTGCATCAAAATGTATGCTCAAGCCATGGGCGTCCGCAGGGGGGGGGCAAAACGAGCATTTCCCTCCCCTTGGAAATTGGAACTAAGAAGCAAAAATTTGTAGAAANCGTGAAATCAGCAGTTTAATTCTGATCATTTGGATTAATTTCTTGCAATGACAGTTTGTTTGCCGATATGACACTCATACTACAAAAGAGTCAGGTTCACTGTTCTGGTAACATGCAGTGATGAGCTTGAAGATCATTAAATTTGCTTCTCTGTCTGCAGAGGCAGATTGCGAAACTCGGGAGCGAATTGTTCTACTATTGGCCTTTGTTGCGTAACAATAACATGGCAACAAATCTTCGAAGATACACTTCAAGTTACGGTGGTAGGTGTTTTGCCGCATGTAACTATTGAGCGCAGACATCTTGGCAGTTAATGCAGCGAGAGAGCGACTGCTGATAGCGGTTAGCGACGTATGATTATACCAATGGTGGGCGAACTGCGGGTCGCCGACATATTTTGCGTGTCTCTTCTAGATCAGTGCTCTCCAACCTTTTTTGTTATGGTGCACCCTTAAAGATATTTTGACGAACTCATGCACCCTATTTACTTAAAAGATAAAGGGAGGTGATAAGTGATATGAAAATCATCCTGCAAAGAGACTATTACACTACAATATTACATAAAACAAACAACAAAATCGAAGAAATAACATTTAATGACTTTTTTGTTGTTGCATGTTATTAACCAACAACTCCAACCTAGGAATAATCTTTTTTTCAATTGCTCCCTTCATCAGTGGACCGATGTGTGTGATTGAATTTCTTTTTCGAGATTTGATTTAACACAAACAAGAAAAACCACTTCCGTATAAATACGTTGTTGGCATTTGAATAAGCATGGAAATTGCATTTTCTGCTATGCTTCTGTATTCTGGCACATTTAACAGGTGCACCCAAATGTCCG